>Ga0070740_10001474_pt1 | contig 32076 bp, 23 predicted proteins | sample Coa_R2_FD_67286 | JGI IMG/M metagenome (GOLD analysis project Ga0070740, IMG submission 67286) | Surface soil microbial communities from Centralia Pennsylvania, which are recovering from an underground coalmine fire - Coalmine... | ecosystem: Environmental > Terrestrial > Soil > Unclassified ...
GCCGCGTCCTGAGGCTGCGGTTGGGGCTGCGGCTCAGGCTGCGGTTTCTGTTCCGCCAGCCAGATGGTCCACTCGCGCCATAGCGCGATCTCGTCATCCGTGAACACCTTGTACATCGGGCCCTCGAACGAAAGGAGCCGGAAAAAGGGACTTTTCTCCGGATTCCCTTTCACGATCAGCCCGTTGTCCACCAGCGCCTGCAGCAGGCCCTCGGGATCCTCGAACCAGTCGTTGATCAGGTTCTCACCCAGCTTCTTCTCGCCGTGGTTCAGCCGCGCATACGGCTTCTTTCTCACGACAACCTCCAATAGCCGGTCCTGCGGCGTCGGCGCGTTTTGCCGGCGGCTTTCGAGGAGGTTTACCAGATCCGTATAGAGATTCCCCGTAGTGGCGAACGTGACATATCCGGTCCAGATGCGCTTCCATTGCCGCTGCACTTCGTCTTCGCTGCCCGTCTCAGCGCGCACCTTATCGAGATAGAGTTCTACGGCTTCGCGCGCCTTCGCCCCGTGACCGCTCGCCGCATTATCGATGCCGACGTGCAGCTCGTAAAAGTGCGGATTGATGCCGAACCTTTCGAGCAGTTTGATTGTCGGCTTCAGACCAAGCACCTCCCACTCCAGTTGCAGCGTCATTCCAAGAATCTCGGGGAAGAAGTTTCTGGTGAACTGCGAAATCGCGAGTTCGAACACCGGGACCGTGAAGGCTGAATCGAGCAGATCCGGATTATCCGCGTACGCACGCGCCGACGTGGGAGGCATCTCGATGCCCACCGTCCGCATCAGTTCCGTGTACAGGTTCGAGTGATTCTGGTCCTTGTTGCCGTCGCCCGCTTCGTCCATCCAGATCGCGAACAGGAGCGAGTTAATCTCGTCGATCGGACCCGCCTGGCTGATGTTCCGCAGCCATGCGCCGTCGGCTTGGTTGAACGGCGCCATCTGGCGGATGCGCTCCACCATGTCTTGCGGCGTCTTGAACGGATTGCCCGGGTCCAGATACGGATCGTTCACCGCAAGCTGCCGGTAGACGTTGTAGATCTCTTCCATGCGGTTCGCGAACGCTTCGGGCGTGTACTTGAAGAAGCGGTAAATATCGTCGACGCTGCCCGGAGTGGGATCGTTCATCGCAGCCCAGGTCTTATCCAGGAACGATTGCGCCAGGTCTTTCGCCTTCGGCAGGAAATCCGGGAACGAGTCGATATTCATGAGCATGTAAAAGTAGTCCCGGTCCGACAAACCGTCGTATCGTGATCGCCCGGTCTCTACGTAAATCGTTTCGCCGGCCGGAGTCGTGCGCGGAACGACAAATCCCATCTCACTCCACCGCACGACCATGTCGTTGTCGCCCGGCTGCGCATTGGCGTCTTCGCCCGAGTATCGAAGCGATGCGCCCAGTCCGCGATCCCAGCGGATGCGTTCGAGCGTTGCCCCCGCGATCGCCTTGTCGGTCTGCTCATACGCGAATTCCTTGAGCGCTTCGGCGTACGTGTCCTCGTTGACCACGTCATCCGGCCGCTGCGCCGGCCACCAGTGGATCTGGCACTCGTAGAAATCAGCCTGCCACGGCACGGCCATGCGCTTGGTCGCGTCGCCCGCCTGCATCTTGGTTTGATCGAACCGGAATGGCTCCGAATAGATGTCTTTGTATCGGGCGATGTAGGTGATCTCGATTCCCGGAAAAAACGCTCCCCCGGCGCACCACTCCAGCGCTGCAAGATTCAAAGCCTCCGGTTGCGCCCCGACCTCGATGGCGTCGAAATCCGGCGGCGGCGCGGGGTTGTCCACCCAGTCGTTGACGAAGTTACCCTTGGCCCATTGCTCGAGAATGTCGTACTGCCGGTCGAGCAGATACAGCCAGCTTTCCGGCTTTCCGTTTTCCGCGTCGCCCTCGTCACCCGACAACTGCGGCATGAACGCGTAACACGCCTGGCTCTTGTCCTTGAGATACGGATTCCGGACTCGCTTGAAAATGCGATTCCGCAGATCCGCTTGCGCCGCGGTGTTGTCGGCGCACATCGACGCGAGGTCTGGGAAGTTGCCCGGGCCCGCGGGACCATGCCCGCGCAGCGCCATGTCGTTCACCCATTGATAGGCGGCCGCGCGCTCCAGGATCGGGTACACGTGCCTGGTGAACGAAATGGGCGACGGCAGCGCCTTCGGCGTAACCGCCGCTTCCATCACTTCATACAGCGTCACAATGTTGCGGTGGTGCGGCGCGAACTTCGGCGGCGCTACTATCACCCATGCGCCCGTCACCGGGATTTCTGTTCCCGCAACCTTGACCTTCGCATTGACGGGACCATCCGAAACATCGTCATGCCAGAAATCGTTGTTCGCATACGTCGTTAACGGCCGCCCGTCAGCGGTGCGCTCCGACTTTCCATTCCCGCCGAGCACGATCAGGCGCCCTTTCTCATCCGTGCGGATCTCGCCCAGTGGAACCGGCATCCCCATGAACTCGCCGTCGTTGAACTGGCAGTCCGCGCCGCCCTGGTTGGGACCCGCCGCCGATCGAGCGCTCGGACGGATCTCCAGCAAAGAGCGCTGCTGCACGGTCTTGTTGCGCAGCGGCGTCGGATTCACGCCTTGGTCCGTGTCCATGCCCCTGCGTACGCCCGCAAACCGGCGCCATGACGCCTTGGTATTGGCCACCTGTACGGTCCAGGTAATCTCGGCGTCATCCGACGTGATCTCGCCGATGACCTTGTCCTTATCGTCGAAACCGTAGATCCGGAATCGCGCGGCCTGCTTTTTGACGCGGCCCTGTTTGTCCTTGAATCCGCCTTCCGGATTGGGCGGATGCCCAGGGGCTTCCGGCCCGATGAAGTATTCGTCGGGGCTGTTGCCGATCCTGGCGATGCCAATGCCCGGATAAATCTTGCAGTATTTTACGGATGAGAGATCCATGTTGGCTCCGGTTGAGTTTCGGTCCTGATGGCAGCCGCGACGTGAACCGATTGCGCCCGTCGCCGCCAAAAGTCAAATGTGCTCCAGCGGCGCTCGGCGCAATAAAACGCCGAGCGGTTGTGGAGATAGATTGCGAAAGCGCGTTCCACCATGCGCTGGTATCGTTCAAGCGCCCCCCGGTTGCCGCCCAGATACAGCGCTGCGGCGCGAGCCGCCAGTTCACCGGACCAAAGAGCGGTGACGATACCTTGAGAGGCTAGCGGATCGTATGCCGCGGCCGCGTCGCCCGCCGCCAGCCAGCCATCGCCCGCGCACTGAGCCAGCGCGGAAGAGTTCGCCGCCATCGTCCGCACAGCCGGCGCAGCGCATGCCACGCGTTGGCGGGTGCGCTCCGTCTGCTCCAACAGATCGCGCCATCCGCCCCTGTCGGCAGCTCGGCGCGCTGCTGCAAGATCAGAGTCTGTGAAAAAAATCACCGCGACCTTTCCTCCGGGAATAACGCCGGAATACCACCATCCTTCGGCCGACGATTCAACCAGCGTTCGCGTATCGGCGAAGCCATGCGCTGCGTCGAGAACAGCGCCAATGCCGATCAGACGGTCGTAACTGCGCCTCTCGATTCCCAGCCCTCGCGCAAAACTCGAAGCGCGGCCGCTCGCGTCAAGCAGCAGCTCCGCCTCGATCGCCGCGCCTTCAAGCGTCACGCGCCATCCGCCGCCATCGCGCCGCTCGATCTGCACCCCGCGCGCCGGCGCGAACCATTCTGCGCCGGCGGCGCCCGCCGCCCTCGACAGCATGGAATCGAATACGGCGCGATCGATGCGCCATCCCGCGCCATACGGCTGATATAGGAAGTCGCGCTCCTCCATCGCCTCCGAGCCCCAGCATGAGCAGTTTCCAAACAACGGCGTGTGCCCGGCGGACGCAAACTCGGCCCAGAGCCCCATGTTTTCAAGCGCCGCTCGAACAGCCGGCGGCAGCGTCTCTCCATACGCGCCCCGACCCGCCCCGCGGTCAATGACCGCAACCCGAAAACCCGCCCGCGCAAGATGCAACGCCGCGGACGCGCCGGCAGGCCCGCCGCCAAGGATCGCAATGTGCCGGGGATGCGTCACGGAACGCGCGCAGTGATCTGGTCTGCCTCTGTTGCGTTAATGTGCGGCCTGCTTCATCGCGGCCAGCAGCATTTTGCCGTTCGGGCTGCCCAGCCCCGTGCACGGATCCCATCCTGCGCGCGCCGCATAATCCCCGTTGGATCCGCTCGTGATATCGCGGAAGGCGCCGGAATGCGCCACCTGATACAGTTTCGGATGGATAAAGCCCGACCGTTTTCCCAGAGCCTCATTGATCAGCGCAATCAGACCCGCCCATAGCGGCGCCACAGCGCTCGTTCCGCCCACCGGCGGCAGTCCCTTCGAACGGTCAGGGAATCGCTGCCCGTCGCACAGCACAACATAGCCGCTGCCTACGGCGCCATTGCCGGAAACGTCCGGAACCCCGCGCTTGATGGGGCCCGGCGGGTTCTGCGCAGCCGGTACGCCCGCCGCCTTCTGGTAATCCGGCAAATCGAACACGCGGCTTACGCCGCCGCCAGTGCCGTCATTTTTGCCTTCGTTCCAGACTACTTCCTTGGCGATGTGGTTGCCTTGCGCGGTCAGGCGCGTCCCGCCGCACGCCAGAGCAAACGGACTCGAGGCGGGGAAGTCCACATGCGCGCCCCCGTCCCAATCCGGGTCCTCGGCGCGGAAATCCGCCGATCCGTTATCGCCCGATGCCACGCACACCGTAATGCCCAAATGCGAGGCCTTCTCCAGCAATTGATGGAAGGCGTTCTGGAATTGTCCCGACGCCGTGCTCTCCGGACCGCCCCAACTGATCGAAATAATCGCCGGCTGGTTCGGATCGTCAATTGCGGCCGAGAGCGCCGCGAGAAAACTCATATCGCTTGCGTCCCGCCCAAAATACGCCACCATCTGCGCGCCCGGAGCCACTGCGCCAATCACCTCCAGGTCGAGCATGACCTCGATATCTGCGTTGTCCGGATCGAGCGGATCCGTTCCCGGCTGATTGGCGCCGCCAAGCGCAAATGATGCCACCTGTACCGGCGGCGGCAGCGGATGAATGCCAATGCTTCGGAAATATTGATCCAGTTCGGATTGCCGGAACCCTCCCCCGAGTTCGATGATGCCGACCGTCTGCCCTTTCCCGGTTACGCCCGTCGGAAAGTCGTAAAGCTGCGCAATCCGGTTCGCAGGAAAGCCGGCTGGAAACGCCGCTGCGGCTGCGGCGCCGGCCTCCGCCGCCGCCTCCAGCCCCGCCTGTAGCCGCAGCGAAAAATGCGGGCGCGCGAAGGGGCGGTCATCCAGCCCGAAGACGCCGGTGACAATTCCGCTCAGCTCCTCCGGCACGTAAATCGGTCCGCTTCGCCCGCGGTATACGCCCCCAGGATGACTGTACAGTTTCAGGTCTACTTTGAAAGCGTCCGCGAATTGCGGCGCCGTTCCCGACAAAACCACCGTGTGCTGGTCCGCGCTCGAGTGTTCGACCGTGAGCCCGTGCCGCCGCGCAAAGTCCTCCACTGCTCGGAGATCTCGGGCGTCAGCTCCGTAGCTTTCGTTAAACACAGCGCGGCTTATCGGAACGGGCGCGCCTCCCTCGATCGCCGGAGGGTGGCTTCGCCGCCGCACGCGTACGCTGACCTCAAATCTCTGGTCCGCCGGAACGTCGCCGGATGGTTGCGCGCCCTTGAGCGGCTGCTTGTCGCTGCCGGGCACGGGAACAAACCTGCTTTGTGGGGTCATGTCGCCCCTCCTTGGCTGTTCTCGTTCAGAAGAAAGGTGAAAATCGGCCTCTCAACGTGACACGGTTCCCACAGCTTACCTGACTATTCGCCAATGTCAAGCGAAGATAAACCCGGAAGATCCGAAAAAATCCTGGAAATTCGATACGCTCCTCTGTTACTATTCCACAAACCAGAAGCAAGCCTCGTCCTCTAAGGAACAACTGTGGAACTCAAACGTATCGATCACGCCGGCATCAACGTCCGCGACCTGAATGCCTCTGCGGAGTGGTATAAGCGCGTTCTGGGCTTCGACATCGTACACAAGTGGCAGACCACCTGGATGGTCGGTAAAGGTACAATGCGTCTCGGACTCTTCCTCAGACCCGATGCCACGCCGGTTGGCGATTCGGACCAGCGCCTGGTCATCTGGCACCTTGCCTTCCTGATGGACGGACGCGACTTCGAGGAGGCGCAGAGGGAACTCAAGGAAAAAGGGGTCCCATTTGACCCGCCAGACGACTCCGGCATCGCTAAATCTATTTTTTTCAATGATCCGGATGGCTATTTGATCGAACTGATCACCTATTACCAGAACCGCCCGCCCGGCCAGCATTGACTTTCATCGATCGCCGGACCCTTCGCCTCAACTCGTAACGAAATTCCCCGCCCGCGCCTCCAATGGGCAAAGCGGTACAAGTCCGCAGGGAGGCAAGTATGAAGATCAACTCGTTTGAGGAGCTGCTGGTTTACGAATTGCGCGAACTGTATGATGCGGAGCAGCATATCACCAAAGCCCTGCCTAAGATGGTGAAAGCCGCAAGTTCCCAGGAACTCCGTGCGGCATTCCAGGATCACCTCGAGACGACCAAAACGCACGTCAGCCGCCTGGAAGAGGCCTTTGGCGCTCTCGCACAACCCATCAAAGGCGAAACCTGCAAAGGCCTGAAGGGACTGGTCGATGAAGGGGAAGAAATCATCGACGAAAAGGCCGATCCCGCGGTGAAAGATGCCGGGCTGATCGTCGCCGCCCAGAAGATCGAGCATTATGAGATCGCAGCGTACGGGTCCGTTCGGACCTGGGCTCAGATTCTCGGCCATGAGCGCGTCGCCGATCTTTTTGCGCGCACGCTGGAGGAAGAAAAGGAAGCCGACAAGAAGCTGACAGCGCTGGCCGAATCCGCCATCAATGTGCGCGCCCGCGAGCACGCGACAATTTGACCTGAAGATTTCCGGCGGCCAGATCAGCCCGCTGTTCGCTGCGCGCGCGCCGCACTCTGGCCGCTTCGCCTCTCTCTCACCATGATGTTGGCAATCATCTCAGAATCCGAAGCCCGGTTTCTGAAAGAAGGGCGAACTTTGGGACTGCTCTTGATTCTTTAATTCTTTAATCGATAGCAGGCATGGTGAAGCACACTCTGGTTCCGCGCGGGCGCGCCTGCTCGAGCCAGATCCTTCCCCCATGCCGCTCCACAATTCGACGGCAGATGGCAAGGCCTATCCCCGTGCCTGGAATGTCGCGCGCATGCAACCGCTTGAACATTCCAAAAACGTGCTCCCGATAAGCCGGTTCTACGCCAATCCCGTTGTCTTCGACGCAAAACATCCATTCGCCGTCAGCCCGGGACGCAGAGATATGAATTCGGGGCGTCTCCTCGCTGCGATACTTGATCGAATTGCCAATCAGGTTTTGGAACAGTTGCACCATCTGGATCTCAATCCCGCGCACGGCAGGCAACTCCGACGAGGTCACGATGGCCGAGGTTTCCGTGATCGAAAATTGCAGGTTTACCAGCGCCGTCTTAAGCGCGTCCGCCATTTCTACGCGAGCGAAGGGACGTTTCTCCGGATCGCCGACGCGCGCGTACGTCAGAATATCCTCGATGAGAGCCTTCATCCGTTTGGCGCCTTCGATCATGTAGCCGAGATACTCCTGCGCTTCTGCGTCGAGCTTGCCATCATATTTTCGCCGCAAGAGCTGGCCAAAGCTTGCAATCATGCGCAGGGGTTCCTGCAAATCATGGCTGATCACGTATGAAAATCGTTGCAGATCCGAGTTGAACTGCGTCAGCTCCGTGGTGCGGTCCACCAGGGCGTCGACCGTGTTCCTCAGCTCCCCGCGGGCTTGATCAAGCGCCCGCGCCAGCTCGGTCGCGTCCGATGTCGCCTTCCGCGCCGCGGCCAGCTCCGCTTCTTTGATGCAGGCGACATGCTCATTCAGCAACGCCGCCGCGGTGATTTGCAACACCGGAACTGCCTGCGCGAGAAGCGCCGGATCGGTCGAGCCGCCCAGCGCAGCCAGCGCACAAGCTTCGTCCGGACGCACGATGGTGGCGTCTACCGGTTGTTTTCGAACAGGTGAGCACACACGGGCGCGCCAGATCCCCGGCGGCGGGCTCCGCTTCAGCGCTTGTCTCCACGTGCGCGCTTCCGGCAGCGTCTGCGGAAAACCTGGCGCCGGTATCAATTCGCGCGCGTCCGGATCGCGGATGAAAATCACGGCCTCTTCGCATTCCAACACGCGCACGAGTTGCGCAATGGCTTCCGCTCGGCCTTCCGGACGCGTCAGCCGCGCCGAAATTTCAAGCAGTTCGTCGCGTACCCTCAGACCGGGATCAGACACGCCACAGCCGTGCAATTGTGAAACCCGCTGAACTGGCCTTCCGCCCTCGCAATCTGTCCATATGTGTTGCAACCGGCGAAGGGGACGCCGCCCAGTTCACTGGCGACCGCGTTGAGTTCGACGGCAAAATCCTTTCCCAGGCGCAGACGCGTCGCCGCACAATCGAAAAAGAGAGCAACCGCCGGCCGTTCTCCCTGTAGCTTCTGCCTCGCTGCGCGGATCGCTTCAGCAGCCGAGCTGGCTGTCGATTCAACATCGGTCGACATCAGGTGGACCGCCGTTCCGGCCGGCACTTCCGCGGCGCAGGTGATGGAATCATCCTCGCCCACTGATAATGGCACGCGCAGCTTTTGCCCGGTCGGCGTCGAGATTCCGATCACATGGTGCAAAAAAACCGGCATGGGATCCCCGCGGCTGAACCTCTCGCCGCGCTCAGCGGCGAACTCCTCGTATACTTCCGCCGCCGGGGCTGCGTTCATACTGATTACTTTGTTCTGCTCCGCCGCCGTTACGCGCAACGGCGGAGTCGCCGGCCTCCATCCGTGGCTCACGCCGATCCCCACCGGCTTCTTCGATAGGATCTCGAGCGCCGCTGCCGCGTCTGTCGCCGCCTCCTGGTTCCGGAATACCCAGGTTCGCGAGAACCGGGCGTCGTCGCCTGCGCCGCCGCCGCAAAACTGATATTCGCCCGCTGTATGCTTCGTCAACCGCTCCAGCAGATCTTCCGTGTTGCCCGCCAGCGCATCGGTGAATAGCAGCGCCGAGCGGAACCGGTACTCCGGGCGCTTTCCGCCAATGAAACTCTCGGCCAGAGCCTTTGCCGCTGCCTCTCGATCCCTGCTGAGCCCGCGTGCGAGCGCCGTCGAGAAAATCATGTCCTCTGACCAGAGTCCGATCGCCACCACAGAGGTATTCGATGCCTCGGCGTTCAGGAACTCCCCTGCGGTCGAACATCCCACAATAGCGCCGGTTTCTGCTTCGCTCAGCGCTTCGAGGAGCGCCCGATGGTCGTACTCCGGAGATGCGAAAAGCATCACTGCATGGGGGTTGCGGTCGCCCAGCTGGCGGTGCAGCTCTCTGCTCAGCTCCAACCCCGCTCTGCGGCTGTCCTTGGATAACGTTCTGGCGATTGCGGCGCGAGTCATATCTCCATCCCCTTAGATGCTTCGGCAATTACATTTCTGTTCCAATATACGCTCGAGCCGGGAATGCACACGCCGCCCAGCCCAGTGCGACACTGATGGAAAAGCGCCATGATCGCTCGCGTTGCGGCTTTCATTGAATCGGAAAGCATGCTCTGGCCCGGCGCGCGCGTGGGGGTCGCCGTCTCGGGAGGCATGGACTCACGCTGCCTTTTGGAAGTTCTCTTTCAGCTGAGATCAACGTGGAATCTGTCGCTTACAATTCTACATGTAAACCACTGCCTGAGAGCGGCGGAGTCGGACGCCGACGAGGCGTTTGTTCGCTCTCTCGCCTTGGACTACGGCCTCCCCATCCACGTTCAGCGCGCCGATGTCTCCCAAACCGAAGACAACCTTGAGCAGGCCGCACGTGACGCCCGACGCCGCTTCTTTCGATCTTTCCTTGATTCTCGCGCCCTGGATCGCGTCGCTCTTGCGCACACCCGCTCAGACCAGGCCGAAACGGTCCTGCTCCGGTTCTTGCGCGGCGCCTACCTCACTGGCCTCGGTGCGATGAAGCCCGTCTCGTCCGACGGCTTCATCCGTCCCCTTTTGTGCGTGAACAGAGATGAAGTAGAACTTTATGTTAAATCTGGATCTCTCTCATATCGTGACGATTCCAGCAATCTGGACATGCGCTTTGCACGCAACCGGGTGCGGCATGAGCTGCTCCCGCTGCTGACTGAAAGCTGGAATCCGGGGCTGCCAAATCTGCTTGCTCAATACGCGGAACTCGCCCGCGAAGATGAACAATACTGGGACAGTCTGGTCGCGAAAATGATCCCTCGGCTGGACGGCGATGCTCTCATTTTTCAAGTCGCCGAGCTGGTTTCGGCGGAGCCCGCCTTAGCCCGCCGCATCATCCGCAAGGCGATCGAATGCATCCGCGGAGATCTGCGCCAGATTGATTTCCGCCATGTCGACGCTATTTTGCATCTCCTCCGCGGTCCGGATGGACATGCACGCATTCAGGCGCCGGGCGTGGACGTCCTGCGCAGCCTGGACCAGGTTCGTTTCGCAAAGCCGGTCCGGGAGCCCGTCCCGCGCGACTTTTCGGCGGCCATCCAGCCCTCGGTCACCGTGGCGCTGCCCGCCGCAGGACTTGAGTTCCGCTTCGAACTCGCTGACAGGGCAGGAATTGACGCGGAAATTGACCATTCGCATGGTAAACTGGAAGCTGAGTTGGACTGGGAGCGGATCAAGTCGCATCCGCTGGAGCTTCGGAATTGGAGACCCGGCGATTCCTACCGCCGCGTGGGGCGCGATCACGAGCAGAAAATCAAGCTTATGTTCCAGGAATACCGCATCCCGTTGTGGGAGCGGCGCAACTGGGCGGTGTTGTGCGCAGGCGGCCAAATTGTATGGTCGCAACGCTTTGGCCCGGCGTACGGCTTTGCCGCGAACTCCGACACGCCTCGTATCCTTCGGATCTTTGAGAGGAAAGCCGCGCCATCCGTGAATCTATGGAAAGGGTGATTACGTCTTTATAAAAGAGAGGCTTCGCATTGTCGCGCGGCGCCGCTCCCATCAGGAGTTTTCATGAATTCGAACGTTAAAACGGCGGTACTTTGGGTTGTTATTATTTGCGTCGCGGTTCTGTTGTGGGCGGTGGTGCACAGCGGCAAGTCGACGCATGACGATCAGCCCACCTTCACGGACTTTATCCAGAAGGTCAACGCCGATAAGGTCGCCTCGGTTGTCATCAATAGCTCAACCGGCGACGTGAATGGAACCTATAAGGATCCCGACGGGCGCCAGTTTCATTCCAATGTCCCCACCAACTACCCCCAGATTTACGATCTGCTCCAAAGTAAGGGCGTGAAGGTTACGGTCCAGAAGGACACCGGCACGGGCTGGCTCTCGATCCTGATGAACGCGATTCCCTTCGTGCTTCTGCTCGCATTCTGGATCTTCATGATGCGGCAGATGCAGAGTGGCGGCAACAAAGCTCTTAGTTTTGGCAAGAGCCGCGCGCGTCTGCATTCCTCGCAGCAGAAGAAGGTTACATTCAAGGACGTCGCCGGAGTTGAGGAAGCCAAGGAGGAGCTTCAGGAGATCATTGAGTTTCTGCGGGAGCCGCAGAAGTTTCAGAAGCTCGGCGGGCGCATTCCGAAGGGGGTGCTGCTGATCGGACCTCCGGGAACCGGCAAGACGCTTCTGGCGCGCGCCATCGCCGGCGAGGCAAATGTTCCGTTCTTCTCCATTTCTGGCTCGGATTTCGTCGAGATGTTTGTCGGCGTTGGCGCCAGCCGCGTTCGCGACCTGTTTGAGCAGGGCAAAAAGAACGCGCCCTGCATCATCTTTATTGATGAAATCGACGCTGTCGGGCGGCACCGCGGCGCCGGCCTGGGAGGCGGCCACGATGAGCGCGAGCAGACGCTCAACCAGTTGCTGGTCGAGATGGACGGTTTCGAATCCAACGAGGGCGTCATTCTGGTCGCCGCTACCAACCGGCCGGACGTGCTCGATCCCGCGCTGCTGCGTCCTGGCCGCTTCGACCGCCGTGTGGTGGTGGGCCGCCCGGACGTGAAGGGGCGTGAAGCGATCCTGCGGGTGCACACCAAAAAGACTCCTCTTGCGGATGATGTCGACCTGATGGTGCTGGCCCGTGGAACGCCCGGTTTTGCGGGCGCGGATCTGGCCAATCTGGTCAACGAAGCCGCCCTCATCGCCGCGCGCCAGAACCGAAAAGTCGTTACCATGTACGACTTTGAGCTGGCCAAGGACAAGGTCCTGATGGGCGTCGAGCGCAAGAGTCTGATGATCAGCGAAGAGGAGAAGAAGAATACGGCCTACCACGAAGCCGGACACGCGCTGGTTGCGGCCGTGACTCCGAACGCCGATCCGCTGCACAAGGTGACGATCATCCCGCGCGGCATGGCGCTGGGCGTCACGCAGCAGTTGCCGCTCGATGACAAGCACTCCTACAGCAAGGATTATCTCGAGGCGCAGCTCGCCATATTGATGGCGGGGCGCATCGCCGAAGAGATCTTCATGAAGCACGTCACCACGGGCGCAGGCAACGACATCGAGCGGGCGACGGATCTCGCCCGCAAGATGGTGTGCGAGTGGGGCATGAGCGAGCTCGGTCCGCTGAGCTTCGGCAAGAAGGAGGAACAGATCTTCCTTGGGCGCGAGATCGCGCAGCACCGGGATTTCAGCGAGGACACGGCTGAAAAGATCGACCAGCAGGTAAAGAAGCTGGTGCAGGAAGGGTATGACCGGGCGCGGAAAATTATCGAGGAGCGTGCGGACGCCATGGTGCGGATCGCGGAGGCGCTGCTGGAGCGGGAAGTGCTTGACGGCGCTGAAGTCAAGCAGCTGATCGAAGGCGAACCGCTGCCCGCGTTCACTCGGCCCGCCGGACCCGGATCGGGCGAGACGCAGCATGTGCTGCGGCCCGAGGGCGGGCGGCGGTTGCCGGGCATCATTGAAGGCGAGCGTCCGCAGCCGGCGTGAGCGTACCGCGCTTTCCGGTATATCTTTTCGACATCGACGGCACGTTGCTCGACTCGGCGCTGGACATCTGCGGGGCCGTGCAAGAGGTGCTGGCTTCGAATCCGCCGCCCTGCGGGGAGGTCAGCTTCGATTTCCTGAAGACCTACATCGGCCGCCACCTGCTCGATCTGTTTCAAGATCTCGGCTTCAAGGACGGCTCGATCGATCCGCTGATCGAGGAATACCGCCGAATCTACCCGGCTCGCAATCACGGCTCGACCAAGCTTTACCCCGGGGTTGCCGAGGCGCTGGCAAACCTGTCTGGACGCAAGTCCACGGCCACCACGAAAGGCACGCCGACGACGCGGAGCGTGCTTGAGTTGTTCGGCCTGCTCCAGTATTTCGATCACGTGCAGGGCACGGATGGTTTTCCGGCGAAGCCTGCGCCGGATGTCATCTTCATGGCGCTGAACGCGCTGGGGGCGCGGCCCGAAGACTGCCTGTTCGTCGGCGATTCGCCGGCGGACATGGAGGCGGGCCGCCGCGCCGGCGTGAAGGTCTGCGCGGTACGGTACGGCTATGGCAAGCCGGAAGAGCTGGCCAAGTGGGCGCCGGACTATTGGATCGACGATCTGCGCGAGCTGTGCGGCGAGGCGGCCCATGGCGACCGGGAAGTTAAAACCGCAGCTTCAATGCAAACTGAATGATGCGGGCGTCGGCGGCGCTGACGATCTGTCCGAAGCCGGCGCCGATGGTTACGCCGGGCACGCCGAAATTGGCGTGATTGAGGGCGTTGAAAAACTCCGAGCGGAACTGCATGGAGACGCGCTCGGTAAGGGCGAAATCCTTTGCCAGATTGAAATCAAGATTGACCAAGTGGGGTCCGCGCACGATGCCGACGCCGGAATTGCCGAAGATTTGATTGGGCACGAAGCCGGGCTGGCCGGGAGTGGCGCTCAAGGCGACGAAGGCGCTGGTATCAAACCACCGATCGACGGTACGGCTGCTGTCGGGGAGATTGCCGTCGGCGATGCGGTTAGGCCGGCTGCGCCGCTCGCCGCCGATATTGACCACCTCGGACTGATTTATGGTGAGGGCGAGGCCGGTCTGGGCGGTAAAGATGGGGGAGAACTCCCAGCCGCCCAACAGGGCATCGGCGGCGCGATTCCAATCCTTTCCATATCTGCGCCCGCGTCCGAGGGGGAGCTGCCAGACGCCCGAAGCGACAAAGCGGTGGGTGACGTCGAATTCGGAAGGGCCGTATTCGAGGCGTCTGCGTTTAGGATCCTGGGGCTCTTTGAACTCGCCGACGTCGACGCCGTTGCCGACTCCGCTGGTTGAGAGGTGATCGACGGCGTCGGTCAGAGCCTTGCCGTAGGTGTAGGAGGCGAGCAGGGTAAGACCGTTGGAGAAGCGCCGCTCGAGGCGGGCCTGGAGCGAGTTGTAATTGGATATTCCCAAATTCTCAAGAATCTGGATGTCGCCGCGGAGGCCGAGCGAATCGAGCTCTCGCAGACCGACCACGGGGGCGCCCTGGGAGTTGAAGGTATAGGTGTTGGGATTGAGGTTGCGGAAGGCGGGCAGTTTCAGCCCGCGATTGCCGATATAAGAGAGGTCGAGGACGAAATCAGCGGGCAGCTCGCGCTGAATGCCGAAGTTGTACTGTTGGACGTAGGGCGTTCGCTGGTAGGGATCCTGCGCCTTGCGCGAAACGGTGGCGAGGTTGACGCGATTGATATCGACAAAGCCGGGGGGTATGCCGTCCTGGAGCCGAAAGAGGGCGTCGGCGGCGCGGAGCACGCCGCTTCCGCTGATCTGGGCATTAGCGAGGATGATGAAGGGGGGGTTGAATCCGAGGAGGCCCTCGCGGCCGAGCCGGTTGGTGTGGTTGTAGAACACGCCGTAGCCGCCGCGGACAACTGTTTTCGCGGTTGGGCTATAGGCGAATCCGACGCGCGGAGCGAAATTGTTGCGGTCGGGAGCAATCAATGCTTCATCCTGGAGCGAGCCGTTTTTGGCGGCGACGAAGCCGCGCGCGGATGAGAAGAAGTTGGCCCATTTGAGATCGCGCTCGCGGGGCGGGGTGGCGAATTCGTAGCGCAGGCCGAGGTTGAGGGTCAGCTTGCGGGTAATTTTCCAGTCGTCCTGCGCAAACAGGAAATACATGTGCTGGTAGATATCGAAAGTTGTGTTGGAATCCTGCTGGTACTGGGAGGGGAAGCCGAGGAGGAGATCGGCGAGGGCATTTTCCCAGCGGCCATTGGCGCCGGTGAAGCGGCCGGTGAAGTTAAAGTTGCCGAGCAGGGAGCTGACGTCGCGGATACCGGTATCGACATGGAGCAACTCACCGCCGAATTTAAGGGCATGGGCGCCGCGGTTCCACGCCACGGATTCGCGGATATTCATGCTGCGCGGGGTTTGAAACTGGGGCACGGAAGTGGTGCGGCCGATGCGGCGGAGCACGCCGCCGGGGAAATTGAAGACTGGCAAGCCGCCGCAGATTGACGGATCGGTGGGGGCGTTTTTCAAGCCAATGAGGTCGCCCGGGCAGCCGGATCCGAAGTTTGGCGGCAGTTGAAAATAGTCGCCCAAGGCGTAGCCGAACCGCGCATCCGAGACGAGCGAAGGCGACAAGACCCAGACGAGGCCGGCGGCCATGGCCTGGGACTTCAGGTCGGCTGTGCCGAAGGTATCGTTCTGGGATCCTTCGGAGAGACCCGGCCGCGGAGCGGGGCGAAAGAAGTTTGTCTTGGCATACGAGTAGCGGCCGAAGGCGTTCAGTCTGGACGAGAAGCTGTGATCGAGGCGGACGTCGAACTGGTTGGTATGATTGCGGTCGACGGGAGCGGCGATGAAATTGTTGTCGAAGGTAGGTGAGAAGGTGTTTGGATCGGGGCTGACGTCGATTACCTTTTTGCCTACGGGATCGATGAGGCTGGGGGGAATCCGCCAGCAATTTCCGTTGCCGTCGTTGCAGGCCGGGGTAGCGGGGATTCGAAAGTCCTGGCCGGAGTCGTTGGGGTTATAGGGATTCCAGATTGGCGTGGCGAACAGACCCTGGCGCCAGATGGGCTGGGGGACGGAAGTGAGGCGAACGGTGGCGGCGGCGTCGCGCAATCCTTCGTAGTCGCCGAAGAAAAACGTACGGTTTTTGACGACAGGGCCGCCGAAGGAGGCGCCGAACTGATTGCGCTGGCGGAACGGCTTATTGAGTCCGCCGCGGTTTGCGAAGAAGTTGCTGGCGTCGAGCACGCTGTTGCGCAGGAAATCGTAGGCCGAGCCGTGGATCTGATTTGTACCGGAACGGATGACGGCATTGACGAGCGCGCCGGCGCTGCGGCCGAACTCGGCTGAGTAGGCGTTGGTCTGGATTTTGAATTCCTGGAGCGCCTCGACGGAGGGCTGGATGAGCTGCACGTTCAGGCCGCGAAAGCTGTTTGAGTAGGACGTGTTGTCGACGCCATCGAGTTGAAAGGCATTCTGGAAGGCGCGATTGCCATTCACATTAAAGGCGCCGCGGAAGCCGATGGACTGGAGGCGCGGGGTGGGGGCGAGCACGCCCGGCGACAGGAGGGCGAGCTGGTTATAATCGCGGCCGTTGAGCGGCAGTTCGATCATTTTGGTGTGATCGATGACGGCGCCGCGGCTGGATGACTCGGTTTCAAGCAGCGGGGCCTCGCCGGTTACGAGGACTTCCTCGTTGACGGCGCCGACGGTCAGTTGGATATCGAGCCGGGCGGCCTGATTGACCTGCAAGACGACGCCGGCGGCGACGAACTGTTTGAATCCGGGCGCTCCGGCGATCACGCGATAAGAACCGGGGCGGAGATTCGGAAACTGAAAGCGGCCTTCGGCGTTGGTGACGGCGGCGCTTTCGAGATTGGTGGCCTCATTGACGGCGCGCACGTTGGCGCCCGGGACCACGGCGCCGGCCGCGTCGGTGACGACGCCGGTCAACGTCGCCGATTCGAACTGAGCGAAGGCGATAGAGGTGAACACGCAGGCGCAGAGGCGCACGGTGCGGCTGGACAGATTCCCTAGAAAAACCATGAACAATCCCCCTTTCGTGAAACAGAGCGGCACCAGTTTATACGTTCTGGCAGCGGCGGCCAAGGGTCTGTTTCCGCTTCCGCCGCCTGTGGGTACACACAGAGCGCCGGATGTGTCGGGCGCTGGAGTTTCGATTCTCCGCGAGCCCTGCGCATACGATCCGGCCGGGGCAGCCCGGCCCCAGGCGCGAACTCCTTACTCAAGCTAATCGCCAACAGTGAATAGTGAATGGCGAACAGGTTAAGGCCAGTTGAAAACGCAGGCCGATTTCCTGGGGCGTCAAGCGGCGGCGCATGCCGGAGCGGGCGGCGGGCATGAGGGGGTGGAGCGGGTGGTTGGGGGCGAGGGCGGAGACATGGATGGAGGCGCGGGGGGCGGCGCAAGGGGGCGGATGGAGCGACGGAGGAGAGCGAAGCGACGGGGCGGCGCGCCGGCGCAAGAGTCCTGGGGAGCGGCGAGGCTTGGGGAAGAGGAAACAGGTTGGGTCTGCGGAGGGGCAGGGGGGAGGAGGGGGCGGCTGGCGCCGGTTTCGGAAGGGGTCTGGGGCAGGTGTTCGGAATTGGGATTAGGTTCGTTTGGCATTTTCGCAACGGGCGCCGCCGGGTTGCCGGTAGCGGGCGCATTTTCAGAGGTTTGGGTTTGGGGCGGGCGATTGGACTGGAGTTCTTTGAGGGCTTTGAGGGCGCGGTAGAACTGGCGGGAGTAGCGGGATTCGTAGCGATTGATCAGGGCGAGGGCGCGAGATTCGTCGGCGAGTTTGACGAAGGCGAGCGCGGTGCGGACATCGGGCGTAATGAGGGTGTAGGTCTGGTCCACATCGGCGCGCTGGGCGTCGAGTTCATCATCGAGGGCGGCGGATTCGATGGCCCACATGCGCTGCTGGCGCCAGCGGGCGGCGACCATTTCTTCGACGAGATCGAGTTCGATGTCGTCGGCCGGCTGGAAGCGTCGGATGTAGGCTTCGCGGCAGGCGAGGTAATTGGGCCAGTCCTCGGTGGTGAGGACGATGGTTGCGGAAGCGAGTCCGTGCTTGAGCGCGTTTTGGGATGAACGCTTTTTACCCTCGGCCGTGACAGGGCCGCGGGACTTGGCGCCATTGGCGCGGGATGCGGCGATCCGGCGCGGGCTAGAGATTTTCTTATCCGGTTTCTTTTCGGTCAAAGGAGTCCCCTGCTTTGAGGGTAAGAGCGGGGCGGGGAATGGAGAGGGTCCTTGGGGAGAAGCGGTAAGAAAACGCGGAAGAAAAATTTCCGATTGCGTTGAGAACGGCGCGGGCGCGGCGCGAAGAGGGGCGCAGGGAAGCGAGTGACGCGGGATGGGGAAGAATATTTCGTTTCTTTGGTTGAGGATCGCAGGGTCGGGGGCGGGTGTTTCAGAAGATCACGGGTTACAGTGTGGACGGTATGTACAGGGCGTTTGGAGGAATTCTGCGAGGAGCGCAGCGGGATTGGAGACGGGCGGGGCGGCGCGAGAGCGGAGACGCGACGGCATTCGCGCGGAGCGTGGGTTTTGAGCCGGACGAGTTGCAGGCGAAGCTGCTGAATCAGGACAGTCACCGGCTGTTATTGAATTGCACGCGGCAGTGGGGCAAATCGACGGTGACGGCGCTCAAGGCGGTGCATCACGCCTACACGCGGGCGGAGAGTCTGACGCTGGTGGTGAGTCCGACGGCGCGGCAGACGAGCGAATTTGTGAGGAAGGCGCGGCTGTTTCTGGGCCGGGCCGGGGTGCGGGCGAAGGGAGACGGAGGGAACGCGATTTCGATTGCGCTTCCGAACGGCTCGCGGGTGGTGGGATTGCCGGGGACGGCGGACACGTCGCGGGGATATTCGGGGGTGTCGCTGCTGGTGATCGACGAAGCGGCGTTTGTCAGAGACGAGCAGTATGACGCGGTGCGGCCATCGCTGGCGGCGAGCGATGGGGCGTTGTGGATGATGAGCACGCCGAGGGCGAAGAGCGGGTTTTTCTATGAGGCGTGGGCGAACGGCGGGGAGGAATGGGAGCGGGTGAGCGTGCGGGCGACGGAGTGCCCGCGGATTTCGGCGCGGTTTCTGGAGCGGGAGCGGCGGTCGATGGACGAGCAGACATTCCGGCGGGAGTATCTGTGCGAGTTTGCGGACGGGGCGGACATGCTGTTCACGCGGGAGATGGTGGACGCGGCGTTCAGCGACGAGGTGAGGCCGCTGGCGGCTTAAGGGCGGTTGCGAGGCGCCGGCGTGGGGGCGGACAGGTTGCGGAGGGGAGATGATCAGGGCGGCGAGCGAGTTTTTCATCGGGCTGGACTTGGGGCAGCGGCAGGATCATACGGCGATTGCGGTGGTGGAGAGAGTGGATATTGCGGAATATCGATTCGACTGGATGCGGTATGTGCAGCAGGAGGATTCGCGCACGGTGCGGCACGATGTGCGGTGGCTGGAGAGGATGCGGCTGGGGACGCCGTACGGGCGGGTGGTGGAGCGGGTGAAGGAGCTGGGGGCGCATCCGGCGCTGGCGGGGAAGTGTTCGGTGGTGGTGGACGCGACGGGGGTTGGGGGTCCGGTGGTGGAGCGGCTGATGGAGGCGGACTTGCCGTGCGAGGTTGTGCCGGTGACGATCACGGGGGGTGGAGAGGCGTCGCGGCGGGCCCGGGGGTGGAGCGTACCGAAGGCGGACCTGATGAGGGGGCTTCAGGTGATGGTGCAGGAGAAGGAGCTGCGGATTGCGCGGGATGTGCCGCTGGGGCATGAGCTGCGGCGGGAGCTGCTGCAAATCCGGGCGGAGGCGGGGGCGTGGGGGCGGATGCGATACGGGGCGTCAGGGAGCGGGCAGCATGACGATCTTGTGCTGGCGGTGGCGCTGGCGTGCTGGCGGTCGCGGCGGCCGGCGGTGGGGGAGATGGGGCGGCGGCTGTTATGAGAACCATGGAAACTGCGCGGATTCTAGAATCCGGTCGTTGCCGGGGTCCTCGGATCTGAAGATGGATTCGACCAACCGTAACGCTTCGTGGGCGGCGGCATCGTTGCCGGGCGTTACGGCGGTGAAGCCGTGCGCGAGGAGACTGTTGTTGCGCTGCTTTGGTTGCAGGCCCTCGACGTTGTCAAGCTGGAGGAGCGGTCTGCCGAGAGGATCCTTTACATGCTTGAGGAAGCGCGCGGCGTTGAAACGGGCGAGCGAAAGTTTGCCATTCGCCAGCGAGGGAGATCTGCCCTTTTTTGCGCAGTCTTCGAGCCAGGTTTTGACCGCGGGATCCGTTTGATCGACATTTTCACTATCCAGCCCTCTCAGCGCCAGTCGAATCTGGCCGATGAGTTCGCTGGCGCGGTAGATGCGGACGAGCGCATCCTCGGGCTGGCCCCAAGCAAGGCGGCGATGCGCGTTGGCGAGGATATCGGCAGTCAAATGGCGCAAGAAATCGGGGCTCATGCGTTCCTGTCGAGCTACGCGGCTGAGATGGCGGCGCGCCGCCTGGCCGGGCTGCCAGCAGGAGAGGGTGTGGTCGGCGGGCTCTCGCGGCAGCCCGGCGGCACCGGTGAGATGATTGAAATTCAGAGGGTTTGGCATGGCAGCCACGGATATTAAAGCGGAAGAGCAACAGGCGATCGAAGCGTACTCGAAAAGCGTCCGGGAGGCATTCGCTCGCGATTTTGACACCGCCGACAGGCGGTTCGATGACGGGGAAAAGCTGCTTCGGCGATTTCACAACGCAATAGCGACTCTTCTGGAGAAAGGACGCCGCTACATTTCCTCGGTGGATGAGGCGCACAACGAACTGTGCGTCGCCAGCCAGCTCCTCTTAAACGAGAATCCGAGGTTTGCTCTCGAATACGAGCCGGCGCTGCCTGGATGCGCCAAGACGATCGACTTCCGCGCGGTCAGTGACAAGGGTGATACCTTTTACGTGGACGTCAAGACTATCAAGCCTAAGCCGCTTGATCGCTGGAGGGAATACATGCTGGCGTGTGAGAGGGGTTGGTTTCCACAAAATGTGCGGGTCACGTTGTCTGAAGAGTACCTCGGCGGTGAGCTATGGCATATGATGGTCGCAGCACGCAGCAGGATGCTTGAATACGCCCTTGAGCTTGAAGCGAAGATCCGCGATTGCGAACTCTCGGGCGACAACACCTTCTTCATTCTGGCTCTGTGCGGTAACGGCTTTCGCTGGGAGGAGGATGAGCTTGAGGATTTTGTTTGGTTCTATCGAAGAGGCTCGCACAGAGATGATGATCCCTTTTCTACAATGGAGGCTTACCACGTGGATAAAAAGAGCATCACGATTGACCGCACCATCAATCAATTCGCATGCCTGATCCGTCCGCAGTTTGAAGTGCGACACCAACAGTTGAACTGGAACGTTCAGCCGCCTAGAGCAGTCTGAGTCAGGAGTAAGTCGATTTCAAAGTTCGGCAGGAGCGAAGAGCGCAAGCGGGTGTGATGAAAAGACGTTTCTTCAAAGTCTGAAGTTGCCTGCGACGGCTATGTTTGTGCTGCGTGGTCTCGCGTGGCCAAATATGAGCAGTTGAGCCGAGCAGAGCTGCGTAGCCTTGCTCCCTTGATGTACTCGGCGGCTTGTGCCGCGTCTCGTGCACGGTCTGCGTGTCGCCCGCGTTAATTGGTTGCACCCTAACCGCAACTACCACTCCGGTTTCCATGTCCACGGCGTGCTCCGCCTTGTGGGCCAGATGCGTGCGCCCGTCCTTCATCTTCGTGATCCGCGCATCGGGATCGTGCGGGTGCATCGATTCTTAGTTGGCGCCCTTCTTGGGCCGTTTCCGATCCAGCCGCGGCAACTGTGCGCGTGTGGGCGTTTCGATACCGGACTCCTGGGCCAGCCGCCGCAGCAACTCCTCGGAGGTGGCGGTGGCGCTGGCGTGCTGGCGGTCGGGTGAGGGTTGGGGCGGATGTTGTGGCTGAGGTAGTTGCGCGGGGTCGCGCCGCTGATTGGGGTGGTGCGGGACTGCCCCGAATACGGCACGGCTCAACAAAAGTCGCCGGACAGAGTGGAACGAGCTTACGAATTTCCTGTACTAGTACTGCATATTGCTATCGCAGTTCGATGATTGCGATATATTTTGCGGGGAAGCCGACTAATCATTGAAGTCTTCCGCGTGAAGGAAAGGCGTCGGATTTTATCCGAATGAGGAGCTATTTATGGATAGGCTTACTCTCGACTTGCTGTATGCAGCGGTTAGTGGCGAGTATGCAGGCATCCGCCGGGTGACGAAACTGTACCCGGCCGGAGATCCAAAAATTTATCCGCCGACGTATGAAGGGGGCGAATACGCGACGGAGGTAAGAAAGGTGCGCACCGAGTCCGGCGTGACGGAGGTGAACACGGTGTTGCTGGACTCGGTGCAGTCGCAGGCGAATCGCATGGAGCTAGCGCTTCTGCGCGCGTATGACTCCGAGCTGGTGAAGTTTCCCATGCTAGCGATCGACTTTAAAACCGGTGAAGAAGACCCGATTCTGGCTGAAATCGGGCGGCTGACGGCGCTGGAGTTGCCGCATCGAGTGACCGATGCTTTGCTTCGCGATTCCGAATATAACGGCAGGCCGTTCCGGAGTTCTGAAATCGGCAAGAAGCTTGACACAGCCAAGAGCGCGAACGCCACGCCGATATTCGAGCTTTGTCCGACGGCGCTGATATTTGGCTTTTGGGACTCGACAGGTCCGCGCGGCGGTCTTGGCGCGAAAGTGCAGAGGGCGCTGGTGTCCGAGATCGTCGGGTACGACGTCGCCTTTGGAGTACGGCCCGCGAGCCGTATTGATCCGGTCGTAAATGAGGGGGTGGAGATCTACGCGAAAAGGGACGGCGGGTGGACGGCGGACCGGGCGCAGGCGGAGCAGGACGAGAAAAACGAGGCGAAGAAATACGGCAAAAAGGGAAAGGCGTCGGAGATAAACCTGGGCAATGTGACGCCATCGCTGACGCATGAGGACGAGCGGACGCATAAGAGGATTCCCAATCACGGCGGCGTGACGATCGGGTGGGCCGAGCAGACGACGGTGCTGTCTCTGGCGGCTTTGCGGCGGCTGCGGTTCCCGATTGATGGCGCGACGCAAAAGGATAAAACGCAGGAAAAGATTGATGATGCGGCGCGCACGGTGCTTGCAGCTCTGGCACTGGCGGCGATCTGCTCCCTGGACCGCGACGGCTACGACCTCCGTTCGCGCTGCCTGCTTGATGGCAAGCCGGGCGCGTTCGAATTTGTGGGGCGCGGCGAGACCAAGCCATTCGAATTAGACGCATCGGAAGCTTACTCGCTGGTTGATGCTGCGGCCCAGCGTGCAGTGGCGCTCGGGCTGCCGTGGCCTCTCGAACCAAAAATTTTGAAGCCCTCAGCCGATCTCCGTCTGCTAGTTCAGAAGAGCCGGCAGAAGTCCATGGCCGCGGCCGCGGCGGAGTAAAGCGCGATGTTCGCTGTTCGTGTGCGGTATTTGACAGGGCGCGTTTGCGCGGCTGTATTCGATGAGGGTGATGCAAAAGAGACAGTGGAGTGGCCGCCTCACCCGTCGCGATTGTTTTCGGCCCTGGTAGCGTCGTGGGGTGAAAGCGGCGAGCAGCCGGAGTTGCGGGCTGCGTTGGAATGGCTGGAACGGCAGCCGCCTCCATCCCTGTATTTCTCGGGCTGTTCGGTGCGGCGCCGGGTCAATGTGTACGTGCCGGTCAACGATGAATCGGGGGTGTGTAATTTTCTCGGTTTGACGATGAGTGACGGGAGAAAGCCGCGGACATTTCCGTCGGCATCGATGGACAATCCCGACGTCTGGTTCGTGTGGCCGTCCCAGCTTCCGGACGAGTTGCGGGCGCCGATGAACGAATTGCTTCGCCGGACGCCGTCACTTGGCCACTCGTCGAGCATGGTGTCGTTGGAAATTGGTGAAACGCCGCCAGCCGGCTTAGAGCGGTGGGCGCCAGGGGAAGAGGAGGGCGTACGAATTCGCGTGCCATCGGCCGGGCGGTTGGCAGAATTAGTGGAGAGCTATCAACGATTCCGCGAAAAGCCCTCGAAGGTATTCCGTCCGAGTCGGGGGAGCACGGCATTGTATTCGAGCGCGGGAGAGGCGCGCATGGAACCGGCGCGTGGAATTTTCCGCGAGATGGCGATTCTTTGCCGGAGTGACGGCGAACGAGCGCCGCTGACGGCGGCGCTACAGATCACGACGGCGTTACGAGCGGCGATGATGAAGCTGGCGCCCCAGCCGGCTCCGGAGGCGATCAGCGGGCACGCGCCGGGAAGCAGCGAAGATTGCCCGGCGCCCAGTCAACGCCCGCATGTGGCCTTCGCGCCGCTGGCATTCGTTGCGGCGGCGCATGCGACCGGAGAGATTCAGGGCGTTGCGGCAATTCTGCCGGCGAGCCTCAGCGAGGACGAGCGGGCGATGGTTCTGCGGACCATGAGACGCGTTCAGGAGCTGCGAATGGCGTTCGGCGTTTGGCGCGTAGAGCGCGTAGCAACTGATGATGCGCGCGTGAACTTGCAGCCCTACACATGGATGCGGCCATCGCAGACCTGGGCCACGGTGACGCCCTATGTGTTTGATCGTTATCCGCGGGATCCGTATGGCGAAGAAGCGCAAGAAACGGTAAAGGCGTCGTTCGAGCGAGTCGGATTGCCGCGACCGGCTTCGGTAGCGTTAATGAAAACCTCGGTGCATATGGGCGTTCCGCCCGCGGCAGCGTTTCCCCCGGCTCCGTTGCGCGCTGGAAGGCCGCGCCGGTTTCATATTCATGCACTGGTGGTTTTTGATCGCGAGGTTCGAGGGCCGGTATTAGCGGGGGCGGGACGCTTCTACGGGTACGGGCTGTTTCGCCGGGTTCGGGAGGCGGAGTGATGCTGCATGCGGAAGCCTTCGATGACTTTTTCGAACAAGTGCACGGAGCGGGGCTGAAACCGTTTCCGTGGCAACAAAAACTGGTGCGGGAGGCGCTTGCTGGCCGCTGGCCAAAGAGCATCGCGCTGCCGACGGCGGCCGGCAAGACCGCTCTGATTGATATTGCGGTGTATGCGCTCGCGGCGGGCGCTCCGGAGTCGGCGCGGCGGATTTTCTTTATCGTGGACCGGCGGGTGGTGGTAGACGAGGCGGTGGAACGAGCGCGGCGCATCGCCGACCGGCTCCGACAGGCGACAAGCGGGGCGGCGGCAGAGGTTGCTCAATCTTTGCTGAGGATAGGGGGCGCGGATGCTCAGGACCCGCTTTGCGTGGCAACATTGCGCGGGGGGCAGGCTCCGGATGACATCTGGACGGAGTCGCCGTTACAGCCGACGGTGTGTTGTTCGACGGTGGATCAGACGGGATCGAGCCTGCTGTTCCGGGCATACGGGTCGCGATCGAACCACAACTGGCCGATCCGGGCGGCGCTGGCGGCGGAAGACGCTCTGTTAATTATCGACGAGGCGCACACAGCGCAGCCATTCCTAGAAACGCTGGGCCTGATCGAGCGATACCGGAGTTGGGGGGACGGGAGTACGAGACGTCCTTTTCGAGTGATTGAGATGTCGGCGACGCCCAGGAATAGGAAGGGCGTCTTCGAGGCGTCGGACGCGGATCGCGCGCATCCTGTGCTGGGCGCCCGTTGGAGCGCGGCCAAGCCGGCGCGGCTGGTGATTGCTCGTTTTGAGGGAGAGACCGGGGCGGCCGAAGGGAATTTCGGGCCGCTTATCGAGCGCATGTCGGAGGAGGCCAGGGGCATGCGCGAGGCGGGCGCGCGCGTAATCGGCGTGGTGTCGAACCGGGTGGCGACGGCGAGGGCGATTTATCAGAAGCTGAAAGCGGAGGCAGACGCCAAGACGATTCTGATGACGGGTCGTTCGCGGCCGTTCGATCGCGAGCGAATATGGGGCGAGAACCGCGCGTTCATTGAACTGGGCCGGGAGGGCGACCCCGCGCAACCGATTTACGTAGTGGCGACGCAGTGTATTGAGGTGGGCGCCAACATTGATTTCGACGCGCTCGTGACTGAAGCGGCGAGCATCGACGCCCTGGAGCAGAGGTTCGGGCGGTTGAACCGCAACGGGCGCGCGATGGCAGCCCAGGCCGTTATCGTGGCGCAGCAAGATCAGACGGCAAAGAAGTACGTAGACCCAGTGTACGGCGGCGCTCTGGCGGCGACTTGGCGCTGGCTGGTTGAGAACGCGAGCTCCAGCAAGAAAAAGGGCGCCAAGCCGAAGGATCCCGTAATCGACATGGGCGTCCATGCGCTTCGAAGACTGGCGCCGGACGGAGCGGAACGTGAGGCTTTAAGCATGCCGCGCGCGCGCGCGCCGGTACTGCTTCCGGCGCATGTGGACCGGCTCTCAGAAACATCGCCGGCGCCGGCTGTGGCGCCCGAGGTTGCTCTGTTTCTGCATGGACCGCAAGCGGGGCCGCCGGACGTGCAGGTGGTATGGCGGGCGGACCTGGATGCGGCGCATCCGGAGCAGTGGGCAGACAAAGTTTCACGGATACCGCCGCGACCCGAAGAGATGATCTCAGTTCCGGTGTGGGCGGTGCGCCGCTGGCTGTCTGAGACAAAAGGCGCCGAAGCGGATATCGCGGACGTAGAAGGGACATCCGGTCCGGATTCGAGCGATGGCGGCAGGCTGTTTTTAAACTGGCGAGGCGCCGACGAGACGAAAGAGCCAATCCGCGAGATCCGGCCCGGAATGACCATTGTTGTGCCGGCGTCGTATGGCGGCTGCGATGAATGGGGCTGGAATCCGGAGTGCGCCGAGGCGGTTAGAGACATTGCGGACCAGGTTTCGCTGCGGCGCGCCCAGCCGACGCTACGGCTCGATGAGGCCGTGGTTGCGCAATGGGACGAGGGGGCCAGCGCATTGGAGAGGGCAGCGGAACTGCGCCTGGCGGAAACGATGCCGGAGGTGCGGGAGAAGTTGGCAGCGCTTGCGGCAGCAGCAAAGCAGGAGTGGATTCGAAACGCAGCAACAAAGCTGATGAGCGCCGGGAGGCTTCGTCAATTCCGCGATAACGCGAACGAGGACGGCATCGCGACGTTAGCTGCGCTTGCGGCCATGGGAAGCATCGACCAGGAGGATGACACCGCTTCGTACACGGCGGTTGTTGAACTGGATGAGCACTTGAAACGCTGCGCCAATCGCGTTCGCGACTATGCAGAGGCTTTGGAGCTGCCTCCAGTGATCGCGACGACAGTGGTTGAGGCGGTGCGACTACACGACATTGGGAAGGCGGATCCGAGATTTCAGTCATGGCTGCGAGGCGGAGAGCCGTTTGCGCCCGGCGATGGGATCTGGGCGAAATCGGGCGCGAACGGGAACGAGCGACGCGCGCGCGAACGGGCGCGCTGGCTGGCGGGATATCCACGAGGCGGCCGTCACGAACTGCAATCGGTCGCGTTGTTGGAGCGCGCGAGCGCTCCAGACGGCGAAGAGATGGATTGGGAACTGCTGTTGCATTTAATTGCGAGCCATCACGGGCGATGCCGACCGTTTGCGCCCGTTGTGGAAGATCCGGCGCCGGTTGAAGTCTGTTACGGAGACCTGCGAGCCATGAGCAATCACCGGTTGGCCGCGGCGGGTTCTGGGGTGAGCGAAAGATTCTGGAAGCTGACGCGACGATACGGCTGGTGGGGACTAGCCTACCTGGAGACGCTGGTGCGACTTGCGGACCAGCGGGAGAGCGAACGGGAGCAAGAGCAAAGGGAGGACCGCCATGCGGCTGCAGCGGATTGAACTGCGCGGCCTGGATGCGGCCAACCTGCTGGGGTACATGGCCGCTCTTGGGACGCTGCGGACGCTGACGATTGCGGACCCGGCGGCCGAGGTTCGGATGAGCTGGACGGAAGCGCCGGGGAGGTGGATGCCGGTGCTGCATCACTCAAATTGCGGGGATCCGGACACTGTGGTTTGTGATCTCTCGCACGCCCTCGCTACGGCGCCGGATTCGGCCTGGACGATTCACGACGACCTGACCATCGCGATTGAGGCGTTTTCCGAACGGGCGCGGAAAGCCGTGGCTGAGGCAGACTCCGGAGCTCCATTCGCGCGCGAAATGTGCGCGTTCCTGGCAGCATTCGGATCGGACGGTTGCTCTTCCAGCGCCAAAGGCGACCAAATCGCAGACACGGCTTTTCGCACGATGAGCGGCGCGGGCCACCAGCACTTTCTTGCTTTCATGCGAGAGCTGCAGCAAACAACGAAGAGAGCCGACCTGGAAAGGACGCTGTTTCGAGTTTGGGACTACGCTGACGACAAGCCGTCGATGCGCTGGGATCCGAACGATTATCGTCCGCATGCGCTCAGGGCTGACAATCCCTCTAAAGATCCAATACGGACAATGAGAGGCGCCAACCGGCTTGCGATCGAAGCGCTGCCGCTGTTTCCGACAATGCCGACCTTAATGCGATTGCGGACAACGGCTTTTATTGAGGAAGAGGGGATTGCGGCTGCGTTGTGCCCGGTTTGGGAGGACCCTCTTGACGTTGCGACGGTCTCATCGCTTTTGGCGCTGAGCGATGTAGAGCGGATCGCCCGCGCAACAGACGCTAGGGAGAGAGCGAGGCTCAGGCGCAAGCTGATGGCGCGAGGAGTCCGCCAGGTTTATTGGGTGGAGCGTTTCACCGACGGCAAGTACCGCAACTTCAAGCCATCGGTGGCATTGTTGTGAACTCATGCGTACTTCTTATCTGGTCTGTTATGACATCTGTGACGACAAGCGGCTGCGGCAGGTGTTCAAGACGATGCGGGGGTACGGGGATCATCTGCAATACTCGGTCTTCGAATGCCAGTTTACGGCGTCGGACCTGATCCGCTGCCGGGCGGATCTGAACAGGATCATTCATCATGACGAGGATCAGGTGCTGTTTGTGAACCTGGGACCGGCGGAGAACCGGGGAGAGCGCGTGATCACGGCTCTGGGCCGGCCGTACACGGCGATGGATTCGCCGTGCATTATCGTGTAGACGACCGTTATGGCGACATTTCCGACGCCGCTTCGGCAGGGCGACGAGCAGCCGGATTATCTGCCAGCGCGAATGCTCAACGAGTTCACGTACTGCCCTCGGTTGTTCTTCTACGAGTGGGTGGAGGGCGTGTTCCGTGAGAGCGCCGATACGCTGGAAGGCGCGGTCCAACACGCGCGCGTGGATGCGAAAGCATCCTCACTGCCCGCGCCGGACGAGATTCAGGAGACGATCCACGCGCGTTCGGTGACGCTGGCGAGCGAGCGTCTGCGCATCATCGCCAAGATGGACCTGGTAGAGGGCGAAGACGGCGTGGTAACGCCGGTGGATTACAAGCACGGGCGTCCGCGCGAGGGCAAGGACGGGCTGGAGCTGTGGCCTGCGGACCGAATGCAGCTGGCGGCGCAGGGGGTTATTCTTCGCGAGAACGGGTACCGGTGCGATGAGGGCATTGTTTACTACCGCAAGACCGGACAGCGCGTGCGGGTGCAGTTCGATGACGCGCTGATATCGGAGCTCGAGAATACCGTAGCGGCGGCGCGGAGCACGGCGGAGGCAGGTGTGATTCCTCCGCCGCTGGTGGATTCTCCCAAATGCGCGGGCTGCTCGCTGGCCGGCATTTGTCTGCCGGACGAGACGGCGGTTCTCGAAACCGGCGTTGAGGCGGAGCCGGTTCAACTTGGGTTGTTTGACGGAAATGCGCCGCGACGCCCGGCGGTGCGGGAAGTGCGGCCGATGGTCACGCCGCGGTACGAGCAGCGGACGCTCTATCTGAATACGCAAGGCGTGCGAGTGGGGAAATCGGGCGCGGTTTTGCAGGTTCGAGACAAGGACTCGCTATTACAGGAAGTTCGCATCGGCGAGATCTGTCAGGTGAACCTGATGGGCAACATCCAGATTTCAACGCAAGCGATTCAGACCTTATGCGAGGCCGGCGTACCGATCTGCTATTTTTCGATGGGCGGATGGTTCTATGGGATCACCACGGGACTGAACACGAAGAATGTCTTTCTGCGCCGCTGGCAGTTCAAACTGTCGGAAGACGAAGGGTTCGCGTGCGGACTGGCGCGGAGACTGGTCTGTGGAAAGATTCGGAATCAAAGGACGCTGATGCAGCGCAACCATATCGAGCCGAATGCGCAGACGCTGGCGGAGTTGAAGCGCATGGCGGAGCGAGCGGAGGGGGCCAGGAGTCTGGACGAGCTGCTGGGGATCGAGGGGAATGCGGCGCGGCTGTATTTCGGCGATTTTCAGGGTCTGATCAAGACGGACGATGGCGCTGAATCGAGCGAGTTCCGGTTTGAGTTTGAGGGTCGCAACCGAAGGCCCGCGCGGGACCCGGTGAATGCTCTGCTGTCGCTGGGTTATAGTCTTCTGGCGAAGGATCTGACGGTGGCGTGCTATGCGGTGGGATTCGATCCATTCATCGGGTTCTACCATCAGCCGCGGTTTGGGCGGCCGGCGCTGGCGCTGGATCTGATGGAGCCATTCCGGCCGCTGGTGGTGGATTCGGCGGTGCTGACGGCAGTGAATACCGGGATGGTGCGGCCGAAAGACTTTGTGAGAGCCGGGCCATCGGTGGCGCTGACGGGGGAGGGGCGCAAGGCGTTTTTTCGGGCGTATGAATTGAAGATGGACACGCTGATCACACATCCGCTGTTTGAATACCGGGTAAGCTACCGGCGGCTGCTGGAGATTCAGGCGCGGCTGCTGGCGCGGTATTTGGAAGGCGAGATTCCGGATTATCCGGTATTTGTGACGCGGTAGGGCGTTGCGAGCGGCGGGGCGGTGAGAATTTGGCGGAGGGCGCTCGCGGGCGGGGAAGTGGCGGAAACGCAGGGAGTTTGGGGATTGGAGTTAAGCTGGTTTGGGCGCGGCGCGCGGATATTTGGCGGGATGCTCGCGAGCTGGGCTAGAGATGTTTGATAATTGAATAGGTTGTGGGTGAGGCTATTTCCGCGATCGTACGATCGCGGCCTAATTGAAGCACGGATGCCGTATCAGCCGGCGCTTGCAGCGGCGGAGATTTCCGCGATCGTACGATCGCGGCCTAATTGAAGCGTATGTCTGTCATGCTGCCTCCATGGATATTGCCGTCATTTCCGCGATCGTACGATCGCGGCCTAATTGAAGCGCGCCTCCTCCGCAGAGGCGCAAACTGCCAGATAAATTTCCGCGATCGTACGATCGCGGCCTAATTGAAGCTGATGGCAATCTGCGGCGCATCCCCGTAAGTGTCGCAGATTTCCGCGATCGTACGATCGCGGCCTAATTGAAGCGCCTCGGTTAGATCCGCCCCGGAGAGATTCGCGCCGGATTTCCGCGATCGTACGATCGCGGCCTAATTGAAGCCATTGTCTCCAAGCGGAATCATCAGAGCGACAGACGAATTTCCGCGATCGTACGATCGCGGCCTAATTGAAGCCGCAGAAAGGCGGTCGCGGCGCTGAGGTCGGACTCCATTTCCGCGATCGTACGATCGCGGCCTAATTGAAGCAAATAGGCGTTCTGGCGTCCCGCAGCCTCGATCTGAGATTTCCGCGATCGTACGATCGCGGCCTAATTGAAGCATAACACCTAATTGAAACTCAGTTGCAAGTAGAGTTATTTCCGCGATCGTACGATCGCGGCCTAATTGAAGCTCAGAACTTCTCCCCCAGAGATTCGACGCCGAATCGAATTTCCGCGATCGTACGATCGCGGCCTAATTGAAGCTCAGGGACGCCGCGAACCGGCGCAAGTGTACCTGTATTTCCGCGATCGTACGATCGCGGCCTAATTGAAGCACGACACCCGCTTTTGTAATTACTGAGACAGTTTGGTATTTCCGCGATCGTACGATCGCGGCCTAATTGAAGCATGGGGTCAGATCAAATTCTTCTCAATTGGCGCTTATATTTCCGCGATCGTACGATCGCGGCCTAATTGAAGCTCTTCTCTTGTATTTTCTTCTCTTGTGTCCTCTTCTCATTTCCGCGATCGTACGATCGCGGCCTAATTGAAGCGCTGGGCCTAGTACTCGAACACCCCACTCACCAGAGATTTCCGCGATCGTACGATCGCGGCCTAATTGAAGCGACTGAGGTTCTGTCAACGCCATTTGAAATTTCCCCGTTTCGGCGCCTGAAAATTCCCCAGCCCCGGTCGAGTGGTGGTTGACGATTTCCGGCTCTTCGATGCACGATTTAATCGGCTGGCGAAGC
>Ga0070740_10001475_pt1 | contig 32076 bp, 26 predicted proteins | sample Coa_R2_FD_67286 | JGI IMG/M metagenome (GOLD analysis project Ga0070740, IMG submission 67286) | Surface soil microbial communities from Centralia Pennsylvania, which are recovering from an underground coalmine fire - Coalmine... | ecosystem: Environmental > Terrestrial > Soil > Unclassified ...
TAACCCAGCCTTGATCACAGGGTTACGGTCGATCTGGGTATCGCCGCTGATTTTGATGAGAACCTGTAAAAACCCGTCTCTCACCGCCTGTTCTTTCATGTCACTGGTTTGCGATATAACAGGAACTTCTGCCTGATAAAGACTCACTAGCTTTACCGCATATACATTCGTAACCGTCAGTATCGCCATGACAAGAATAGATAAGAGTATCTTTTTCATGATGTTTCAAGAAGTCCGGAGTCAAGTTGAAGCTATTATAACGTAAGAATAATTTTTTTTTACCTCTAAAAATGCAAGGCCATCAATAATATAAATGATCAAATTATGATCTGTCTGTCCGGAATTTAAGTTAAAACCACTCGTCCACCCCGGATAATTGTGATAAATTTTGCCCTTTGTAAAATTTATTGACGACAACGTTCATGCAGCAAACCCGGTTGCCCAATCAATATGACACATCATGGTGGAAAGACACTATCTTTCTGACAATTATTCTGGGCGGACTGTTTTTTATCTTGCTGGGTACAAGAACATTATTCGTGCCCGATGAAGGGCGCTACGCCGAAATTGCCCGTGAAATGTTCATATCGGGAGATTATGTCACACCCTACCTGAACCATATCAAGTATTTTGAAAAGCCGATACTGTATTACTGGCTGGAAGCAGCCTCCATCAAATTATCCGGGTTGAATCTCTGGTCATTACGCGGTATTAACGCAATCCTGGGACTGGCAGGATGCCTGCTGACCTATGTGACTAGCCGTAAACTGTATGACCGCATCACTGGCTTGATTGCCGCACTGATTCTTGGCACCAGCATGCTGTATTTTGTAATGGTGCACATGATCAGTCTGGACCTGCCTGTGACCATATTCCTCGCTGCAACCCTTTATGCATTTATCCTGGGCGTGCTGCAGCCACCGGGGAATAGCCGCCGTTTATTGCTATGGGGTGCAGCCGTTGCTTCAGCTTGCGCGGTCTTAACCAAGGGATTGATTGGCCTTGTCTTCCCGGGAATGATTATATTTGCATGGATCGCTGTACTAGGGGAATGGCGTCTCTTGAAGCAGCTTTATTTACCCTCCTGCCTGATCATTTTTCTTCTCATCGCAGCGCCATGGCATATCCTGGTTGGACAACGTAATCCGGAGTTTTTTTATTTCTACTTTATTGAGCAACATTTCCTGCGGTATACGACCAGAGACGTCGGGCATTATCAACCGGCCTGGTTTTTTATTCCCAACCTGATTATCGGTTTTTTTCCCTGGATTGCATTCTTGCCCCAAAGCATGCTGAAGCTGGTTCCATTTTCCTGGCAGCGCCGCAATGAACGCAGAACAGAACTGTTTTTCGTCTTGTGGGCAAGCCTGATATTTCTATTTTTCTCATTTTCGAAATCAAAACTGATTCCCTACATTTTACCGGTCTTTCCTCCGCTCGCGATACTCACCGCGCGCTACCTCCGCCTGTCTGTCCTGAATAAACGCCATTCAGGCGTTTATATCGGCTATATCTGCCTGGCAGTATTGAGCATCGCCATCGCGTGTGTTTATTTTGCTCTTCCGCATTATGCACAAATACCCGACCCGGAACGCGCGACATTATATCTGACTCTCGCGGGCATACTCCTGATCATCGGGATGTTGACAGCTTGCTATTTTGTTTTTCGGAATATTGTCCGCGCAATCATGATAACCGCAGGGACTGCCTGGATATTTCTGCTACTGAGTCTTGCCGCTATCCCTTCGATTGAAACCCGGACTATTTCACCCCTGGTTGCAGTGATCACCCCTCTCCTGACACCCGAAGATGATGTCATTACGTACAATCAGTATTATCAGGATTTACCTTTTTATCTTCAACGCCGTGTCAGCATTCTGAACTGGCGCAATGAAATGAGCTATGGCATGCAGCACCAGGACACACATGAATGGATGATAGATGACAATACTTTCTGGCAGCGCTGGCATAGCAACAGGCGAATTTTCGTCTTCATGGGACAAAAAGAGTTTCAGCAATTCCAGCTACGCTACCCAAATGAGCGCTACTACTTGCTTGGAAAGACATTGATAAATGTCGTGATCAGTAATCAGTCCTCGAACCCAAAATAAGTATGTCGCCAGAACCCGTGAGCGGCTACATGAATGGGTCCTGCCGTCGCCTTTGATGAATATCTATCCCTTGCGCCGACTCCCCTTCCTCTCTTCTGTTCCAGATCGAAAACACCGTATTGAGAGATGGCTGCTCAATTACATCCATGAAAGCATGCTTCGTGCTCATTGACTCAATAACAGGAATCTGGCTTCTGAACGCGCTGACAAGCTGTGCAGAGTACTCATCCTCCGGCAAATCAAGATACCAGTGCGAAGTTTGTGGACCATTACCATTGATATTGATGCCCTTGTCATCAAAGAGCAGATCAGGAGAGCCAAGCAGCGTCATCGTCAGCGATTTCAGGTAATTCATATCCAGCCATATGCCAGACCTGGCATACAGCTCATTGATAACATCCGCAATACATTTCTCCAATGCGGATTCCTTCAGTGCAGAGCATACCATTATCTTCGCATGTGCCCGCATTTCCTCATAGTGTTGATCAAACTCCACTGATAGGGGATCGACATGCTGTTTTTCCAGCAACTCCAGCGTCTTGTCCCTGATATCCTGCTCCAGCTTTCGGATTGATTTTGTATTTGCATAGGCAGGATTATAAAATTCCCAAAGGCCGTTCACCACGATTGTTTTCACATGATCATGCAGCCATGATGATTCAACAGCCAATTTTCTCAGCCTGGGAGTCAAGTAATTATTAATTTCCGTCAAGGAAAAAATCCAGTCGCTGGCGGCACTTATCATGGCACGCAGGATTTCGGCATTGCCGGCATCCGCTTTTATGAGATTCAGATCAAGCAACTTTTTGTATAAATCATCAGGACCAGACCGCAGGATTTTTTTAAGGGTATCGCTCCTGACAAGAGGGTTCTGCTCATCACTCTTTGCTCTCAGGGACAAATAAAGCAATGCAATAATGATTGCACGATAGCCGCAATCGCCGGTATCGAACGATGGCTCAACCCGTATTCGTTTTGCAATATGGCTTTTTCGCGATGATCGGCTAACGGACACAAGAATTCCCCTCTACTTGATAGCAATGGTTTACTAGGAAATATCATCAATGTCAAACCTGTCAATTTATGATTTCATAACCATTACGCTCAGGATACGCAGGTATGAGAATTTCTTGCAACTGTGCGGTGCCTGTTACATCTGCTTGGAGGAGCTGACCTTACTGACTTCCGTTTCCTTTCCCAATAAATTTTGCCGTTTTGATTCCAGTCCTACAATCTGGTCCGCCACACTGCACAGGTTGGTAAACATTTCAGAGTACTTTTGATTTTCAAAAATATCAGAAAGAACCAGCATCATGGTATTTGTAATATCACTCGATGACATGCCGGGAGTAATTTTCTTTGGGAAATCCTGGAAACTTTTACCAAGCTCTTTCACTATCGTATCGAACCTGTCCGTGAGTCTTTTGAGGTTTTCGCTCACCCTCTCAAGCTCGTTATCTTTTCCGTTTTGGACCGGTTTGAAAAATGTTTCTGCGATAACAATGTTACGAGTCAGTTTTACCAATTCATTGGCAAACGCATCATCCGGAACATCCACATACCAATGTGTTGTTTTTGGTCCTGAATTGATCTTGACGTCATCATCATTGAACAATATCGCACTTGAACCAAACAATTGCTGAGTAAGCTGCTGGAGATAGTAACTATCCAGCCAGACAGCATCTTTCGAATAGATGCCTTCTATCACAGCTTTCGCGCAATTATTCAGCCTTGTTTCAGTCAAGCTTGAACACACATTCTCCGTCGCCCTGGGCAGCAATTCCTCACATCTCTTTTCAAAATTACTGGACAATGCATCAACTTTTTCTTCATAAAGAAGACGCTGAAGTTCATTCTGAATGTCCCTCTCGATTTGCTTTATTTCAAGAATTTTTGAATACCCGCTGTCTTGTTCAGCCCACAATCCGGATTTGATTGTTTCCTTGATTTGATTTCGCAGCCAATCAGACTTGATGCTTAATGCGCGTAACTGACTTGCCAGTTGATCCAAAACTTCAGTGAGGGAAATTTTTCCATCTCTGATACCTTCCAGAATAGTCTTGATAATCACTTTGTTGTTTGCACTTTCGTCCACATTTATATATTTCATGAATTTATTGTCCATGAGCACTTTTTTTAAAATGGGATTTTCAAGCTTGCTGTCTGGATTGCTGCTCTCGGGTTGATACAATTCGCGCAATGCCAGGTAAAATATTCCTGTTACAATTGCTTTATAACCGCAGTCTCCCGCACTGAATGGCGGCTCCAGCTTCAGGCGTCTCGTCTCTGCAACACTCGCCGTGCCGGATTTTTTTCCGCTTTTATCACTCGACCTGAATAACATTTATTCCACTCCTCTGTTATAAATATAAATTTTCTGACTCTACAAAAAGTATAGTCGAAATTCAGATCGTTCAGATTTGATAATTATTATTAAAAATGAAAGACTTAATTAAAGCTCCGGAAATCAAAAACCTTTAATTCCGAGCCTTCTGGCTGGAGTGATCTGCTAAGTTACAATGCCGATTAAAACAGAAAATATTCAATTCTGAGCAGGTTCATTCTGATAGTAATTTGCTATTGGTGTGATTAAAAAAAATAATTATACTTGGCCGATGATTCAATATAGTTTCATCTTAATTATCTGCTTACGATATGAGGAATGAATCGTGTCAAGAATAAAAATATCGGAGATTTCCAGTCATTTTTTCAAATTTCATCTGATTCCAGCTCTTCTTTTAATAATCTGTTCATTGATGACTACCGTACACGCATCAACAACACATGCAAACAAGACAGGAATTTCATATCAGATCAAAGGCAAAGGTTTCCCCCTTATACTAATACATGCTTTTCCGACTGATCACAGGCTTTGGGCACCGCAGATAGATGTCTTGCAGCGACATTTCCGCGTGATCACACCTGATCTTTACGGATTTGGTCAAGCGTCTCAAACCAATGGTGAAGCAGTAAGCATGGTGGAACAAGCGCGCGGCATTAAAAAACTGATGGATCAACTTCACATCAGGAAAGCCATTATCGGCGGTGAATCCATGGGCGGATATATTGCACTCGCATTTCTGAAACAATATCCCGATAGTGTTGCGGGATTAATCCTGTCTGATACCCGGACAGGCGAAGACTCTCCGGAAGTAAAACTAAAGCGTGAAGCCGGCGCAAAAGATGTTCTTGAAAATGGAACCGAAAAAGTAATCAACGATTTTATGCCAAAGGCGTTGTCACCAATGGCATCAGATGAAACGCGATCATACCTGAAAAATATCCTGATTGAACAATCCTCAACAGGGATAGCATCTGCCTTACGCGGCATGGCATTGCGTGAAAATACATCCAGTGTACTTAGTAACACAGAACTTCCTATTCTGATCTTGACTGGCGATCAAGACGCACTGATTTCTCCACAGGAAAGTCAAAATATGCATGCACTGGCAAAAAATAGCGAACTCATTATTATTCAGAATGCGGGACATTTATCCAGTCTGGAGCAGCCTCAACAATGGAACCAGGCAGTGATCAACATGTTTTCTGTCAAGTCTGAATGACAATATAAGCAAATTTTTTGATCATGCAACAAGCAAAAGCTATCTAATTGATTGAATATATATTCTATTTCATAAAAAGTGCTTTAATTGTGGCCATTCCGGATCAGCTAACAGCATAATACTTGACTTGCTAAGCCGTTGAGTTATATTGAAACTATAGGCTATGAAACGGAGGCAGCAATTGCTGAACGGATATGCTGATCAAATCACAACTAATTGGTGAACTCAGCAAGCACTTTCCTCATCTTCCGGAAAAAGACATCGCACTGGGTGTTAATCATATTATTGAACACATGAGCAATGTACTCAGTCAAGGTGGAAGAATAGAAATTCGTGGCTTTGGCAGCTTTAATCTTCATTTTCGCCCTCCTCGCCGGGCACACAATCCTAAAACCGGCGAAAAATTGATTACAAATCCCAAGTATGCGGTGCATTTCAAGCCAGGGAAAGAGTTACGTGAGCAGGTTAACAATAACCGTCAATCCCCCATTGAATCCGTATCACAGGAAGACCTCGAAGACGAGACTGAATAAAAAGCTCTGCCAATATCATTCCGACAGTTGATTCTAAACGTCTTCAAATAGAATGACCTGAATCCGTTATAATTAATTCAATCATAAAAACACAAATTCATTTGCCAGGCCACAATAGCCTTACGCTCAGGCAAGCGAAACATGTCAGCTCAGGTAATAGGCAGCGTCACACCTCTTTGCCCCTGATATTTACCGCCGCGGTCTTTATATGATGTTTCACATTCTTCATCTGATTGTAAAAACAATAATTGCGCCACACCTTCATTTGCATAAATTTTTGCTGGCAAGGGCGTTGTATTCGAAAATTCCAGGGTAATATGCCCTTCCCACTCAGGCTCAAGCGGAGTGACATTCACGATAATCCCACAACGCGCATAAGTGGATTTCCCCAGGCAAATCACCAACACACTGCGTGGAATCCGGAAGTATTCGACACTTCGGGCAAGCGCAAAAGAATTGGGTGGAATGATGCAAACATCAGAAACGATATCAACGAAACTATTCGGAGCAAAATTTTTAGGATCTACCACAGCTGAATTGATATTAGTAAAAATCTTGAATTCATTTGAACAACGAATGTCATATCCATAACTGGATGTACCATGCGAAACAATTTTTCCATTTTCGCTATGCCTGACCTGACGCGGCTCAAAAGGTGAAATCATGTTATGTTCTTCCGCCATGCGGCGAATCCATTTATCTGACTTGATGCTCATATGTATTCCTGTTTCAAACAACCTTATTCAATAACAATTTTTGGAAACCTAGCAGAATAATCTTTTGCCTGCAGAGCAAGCCGTGCGCCTGTTTTTCGTGCCAGTTCATAAAACGTCTTAGCATAATGGCTCTCCGGATCCTGCACAACTGGCGGATAGCCGCTGTCAGTCATTTCGCGTATGCGCTTATCAAGTGGTATGGCGGCCAATGACGTGATCCCAAATTCCTGTGCCAGTTTCATGCCTCCGCCCTCTCCAAATATCTGTTCTTCATGTCCGCAATGCGAACAATGGTAAACGCTCATGTTTTCTACCACACCAAGAATAGGCACATTCAACTTGTTAAACATTTCACATGCGCGCCGCACATCAATCAAGGCAATATCCTGAGGCGTAGTAACGATAACCGCACCGCTGACCGGCATTTTCTGGCATAATGTCAGCTGCACATCACCCGTTCCAGGCGGCAAATCCACAACCAGGTAATCCAGCGCATCCCAGGCTGTATCATTCATCAGCTGTTCCAGTGCCTTACCAAGCATAGGGCCGCGCCACACCATGGCTGCACTCGGATCAACCAAAAATCCGATGGACATGGATTGAATACCGTGCCGGATGACAGGCTGGATTGTCCGGTCTTTTATAACAGGCCGCTGGCCTGCAGCCCCCAGCATGGATGGCTGACTCGGACCATAGATATCCGCATCGAGCAAACCGGTCCTTGCTCCTTCTCTGGCTAGCGCCAGCGCAAGGTTGATGGCAACAGTCGACTTACCCACCCCCCCTTTTCCAGATGCCACAGCAATGATATTTTTGACATTAGGCTTGCCTGGTATACCTTGCTTACCCACATGCGCATCTATCTGCGCCATCAAATTCAGGTTGATCGCCTTCCCGGCCGCAAGGGATGCAAGCCATTGCGTTATCGATGCAAGTAGTTCATTTTTAAAAGAAATAGCTGGATATCCCAATGCGATATCGAGATGGATAGTATCCTGGTCAGCAACAACTCGCCTGACAGCCTTTACTTCCCCCCACGTTTTCCCCAGATAGGGATCGCTATATTCAGCCAGCCTCGTTTCAATCTCTTTCTGTAACACAACACTCTCCACAGGATTTTGAATTTGCTATACTTTAGCACTTTTTGAGAAAAGCCGCAGTGGTCGGCAACAGGAATTCTCTGTTTGCCGCCTCTACTTAAATTGCAAGGAAAAAATGAAATGTCAGTTAAACGAAAAATTCTAGCCACTAATGCGCTTCCGTACGCGAATGGTGCACCTCACCTGGGCCACCTGGTCGGAACCATCCAGGGCGATATCTGGGTACGGCTGCAAAAAATGCTGGGCCACGACTGTATGTATATCTGCGGCAGCGACAGTCATGGCACGCCTATCATGATCCAGGCGGAGAAAATGGGGATCACGCCCGAAGCATTGATCAATCAGGTGCGCACCCAGCAGGAACGGGATTTTGCTGATTTTCTCGTTGAATTCGACAATTACTACACTACGCATTCCGAAGAAAACCGGGAACTGGTAGAGACAATTTTTAAACGCCATCTGGAAGCGGGCAATATTACAAAGCGGACAATCAGGCAATTGTTCGATCCCGTAAAAAACATGTTCCTGCCAGATCGTTACATCAAGGGCGAGTGTCCAAATTGCGGCGCAAAAGACCAATATGGGGATAATTGCGAAGTCTGCGGCGCGACGTATTTACCGACCGATTTAAAAAACCCATATTCCACTCTCTCTGGCACAAAGCCGGTTGAAAAAGAATCCGAACATTACTTTTTCAAATTACAAAACTACGATGAATTTCTAAAACAGTGGACCAGGCATGGTCACTTGCAGGAGCAAGTCACAAACAAACTGGATGAATGGTTCAAGGACGGCCTGAAGGAGTGGGACATTTCCCGTGATTCACCTTATTTTGGATTTTCCATTCCGGGCGAAACGAATAAGTATTTTTATGTCTGGCTCGATGCTCCGGTTGGTTATATGGCAAGCTTCAAAAATTTGTGCGCAAAAAGAAAAGATATAAATTTTGCGGATTATTGGGAAAGTTATGATACCGCAGATCTGATCCATTTCATTGGCAAGGACATCATCTATTTCCACGCCCTGTTTTGGCCCGCCATGCTGCACGGCGCCGGCTTTAGAACACCATCGCAAATCTATGTGAATGGCTTTCTGACTGTGGACGGCCAGAAAATGTCAAAGTCACGCGGCACTTTTATCAAAGCAAGAACTTACCTCGATCATTTGCAGCCAGAGTATCTGCGATATTATTTTGCTGCCAAATTAAGCGACCGTATTGAAGATCTCGATATCAATTTCGATGATTTCAGCCAGCGCATCAATTCGGATCTGGTTGGCAAATTCATCAATATCGCCAGCCGTTGCGCAAGTTTCATCAACAAGAGCTTTTCAGGAAAATTATCCGCAGAAATTTCTGAGCATATGCTTTACCGGGAATTTGCCAAAGCCGGGGCTATTATTGCTGACAATTACAAAAAACTGGAATACAGTCACGCAATTCGGCAAATCATGACGCTCGCTGACAAGGCAAATCAATATATTGACGAGAAAAAACCCTGGGCTTTAATGAAGGACCCAGGCAGGCATCAGGAAGTTCAGGATATCTGCACAGCGGGAATAAATCTCTTTCGGATACTGATGATTTACCTGAAACCAATATTACCGAGCACGGCAAAACAGGTTGAAAACTTTTTGAATATTCCACCCTTGCAATGGCAGGACAAGGACGAACCATTACTGGGCCACAAGATAAATGACTTCCAACCCCTGATTAACCGCATTGATCCCAAACAGATAGAGGCATTAAAAATGGCAGCACAACAAGATATTGACAAATCCGCTAGCGCGCCTGCACAGGCAGCAGTCACACCAGCACCAGCCAAAGAACCTGTAAAAGAGCCAGCAAAAGAGCACATCAGCATCGATGACTTTAACAAGATTGACCTGAGGATTGCGAAAGTACTGGAAGCCGAGTCTGTGGAAGGAGCAGATAAATTATTACGCCTGAAAGTTGATCTTGGAAATGAAACCCGCCAGATATTCGCGGGAATCAAGTCAGCCTATCAGCCTGATCAACTGGTTGGCCGCCAGGTTGTGATTGTCGCCAATCTTGCCCCGCGCAAAATGCGCTTTGGCGTGTCCGAGGGAATGGTGATAGTTGCATCTGATGGCGAGAGCGGCAATTTGTTCATCGTCAGTCCAGATAGCGGAGCAGAACCAGGAATGAAAGTGAAGTAAGGAACCTGTGCCCTGTGATGCAGGTTCCTTACTTACCGGATATCGCGCTCTCAGGGCAGACAACCTAACCATATTGAAAGATTTACTTCATGCCAAAAAATATCACGCCTGAACAAATTGACAGCTTATTGCCGCAAACTCAATGCGGGCTGTGCGGTCATGGCGGCTGCATGCCTTATGCGGAAGCTATCGTTTTTGAAAATGCGCCAATTAATTTGTGTCCGCCAGGCGGCGTAAGCACGTTGCGCGCTCTTGGTGATCTTCTTGGCCAGGACCCCGCTCCATATATCCCTGATATGGAAAAAAAAGCAAAACCGGCAATGCTGGCTGTTATTCGTGAAGCAGAATGCATTGGCTGCACCAAATGCATTCAGGCATGCCCTGTCGATGCGATTATTGGCTCTGCCAAACAAATGCATTCTGTTATCTCGGCAGACTGCACAGGTTGCGAGTTATGCATCACACCTTGTCCTGTGGACTGCATTGATATGCTTGAAATAGCACCGCCTGAACCAGGAAAAACAAAAGCCGATTATTACCGGCAGCGTTTTCAGGCTAGGCAAAAACGCCTCGCTGATGAAAATGCATCGAAGAAGAACTCACGGCAAAATCAATCCAAGTCTGTCAAACAAAGTTATATTCAGGCCGCGATAGAAAGGGTCAAGGAAAAAAAACAGTCTTTGACGTGAAAAGTATTTGATCATCCCATCATGAAATTATTCGCAGCATCGAGAAGGTAATAGAAGAATATGGTTATGGCTTTACGCCTTTTGATGCACTAACCGCTTTCCAGGATGGATTATTCCACGGACCCGTCACAGAATAATAATAAGTTGTCGCATTGGATACTTGGGAGCCAATAACTGTATTCACCGCGAACGCACCCAGCCCAATTAACGGATTTCCCGTCAACAGAGTGGCCGCAACCGGAAGACTGGAAGTGACATGCGCCGTCACGGATAAAATAAAATTATAATCCTTATCTTTTAATCCAATCCTGCCATTGATGCTCACACTTGCTACTGGTCCATCGAATCTGAGATTACGGGTGTAGACATCTCCGCTTTGAATATTGAAATCACCACGGACAGAATCAAAGCTGTATCCTTTCTGGAAGACATCACTGAAATCCAGCGATAGACGTCGTGGAATAGTTTGCAAACTAAAAATACTGAGCATACGCCCAAGATCCATTTTCGCGCCGCCTTCCTTGCCGATATCAACGATACGTCCAGGCCCAAGGATCAGGGAAGCATGGCCATTTATACTGGCAATGGAAGGAGCATAAGGCGCATCATTCCAGTTGAGATTGAAAGTAAGCGAACCGTTACCAGCGACAAAGTTATTAGCATCCATGCCCAGACTGTTCAGGAGATCACTCACGCGTGTCGAAGTAGCCACGCCCTGTAATTGCGTCAGATACCCATTGCCGCTTTGTATCCACTGGCCTGTTGCCTTGAGATCAATGCGCGGTGACACCAGTTTCAATGACTGAATAACGAGGCCATTCGCGCCCGGCACAGCTTTGAATGCCATCTGGCCAAGCGACATATTATTATATTTCACATCATTCGCGACCAATGAAATCGCAGGCAATGTTTTAATATCAAATAAAGCTGTCGATCTGCCTCCGGCACCAGCAGTTGAGCGCATATCAATTTTCTGGATTTGGGCGGTAATCAGTGATTGTTTATTAAACGGAACCGGAATTTTAATCTGGCCGCTGATTTCGTTGCTGCTGACGTTGGCGTTCCATCCACCCTGCACAGGAGCAGCCTGTATGTGCACTTTGGTAAATTCTTTTCCGCCAACTTTTAAATCATTGGCCTGAATATCGATTCCTTTCAGAATCGACAGCGACATGCTGCTTCCGCCAGGCTGATTGAGGTATTTCTTGATTTTTTCCAAATCCAGTTTGTCAAAGACCCCGGAAATATATATCCCGGGCACATTTGGCCAGCTAGCCTCGCCCGTACCCAAGCGGAAATCAGCACTGACCAGGCTGAACTTCCCTTGTTTGCGATCCAGTATCATGGCTGTATTCAGTAACCCATCATAACCAAGCTTCAACCGCATTGGCTGTCCATCCTGAACCAGAATATCCGCGGTAAAATCCTTCGCTTCCTGAGCCTTTTTATTAAACTCATCAATGAGATTCACTGATACACCGACAAGATTGGATTGCAAATGGATATCAATCGGCGAAGTGAGTGAAAAATCAATTGTGCCTGTCACATCAGCCGAACCCCGAACCAGTTTTGAAAAAGGAATCCTAAGCCAGGATTCGAGATCCGAAATGTTAAGAATATTGGTGAAACTCGCGCGTACAACGGAAACATTTTTTGTTTTTTGCACGGTCGATAGATCGAATTGCAAAGGCTTGTTGAATAATACCGCCTGAATTCCTTTTGCTTGTGTTGTTTTTTCAGTAAATTTGACTTGTCCATTCAATCGTTGCAGATTTAAGTTCCATGGCGTCAGATCCATTTCACCATTGTTAACGGAGAGATCACCCTGAATCTGAGTGTCATCCGGATTCTTGAGCGGAACAGTCAAGCCCAGCCTTAGCGTAATCGGGCCGTTCATATCAACGCCGGCAAACATTTTACCGATAGATTTTTCAAGCGGACTCGTGTGCACATATTGCAAGGCCTGGGCAAAATCGGTTTGAATATCGCCGGTTTGCACTTGCAGGATTTGTGGCTGCGCGTCACCAAGATAGGGAATGACTCCGTGTACATTTCCTATCGGAATGCCCAGCGTCGATGCGTGATCCACATCAATGACAATTTTTCTGCCGCTGAATTCCAGCTTGCCATTCACCTGCCGCAGCATGGGCCAGTCGGGGGCAAATTGAAAATCGATATCATTAACGGTTCCGGTGATGCTAAACGTCCCGTTACCGGAATCAAAGGGAAAATCATTTACTGGTCCGCGCAGTACGGCATTGCCGGAAGTTACCTTGCCCTTGAGAAATGCCTGTTTTAACCACTCATTCAGGTCCTTGTCAAAAATCCGCATAGGCAGATAGCGTGCTATTCGCGCGGCATTTTGCAAGGAGAAATCAGCATTGATATCGGCAACAGGCGAAGCATTCACAGGAATCGTGAATTTTCCCCTGATTGTTGCGGTCAAATCTTTGTTCACCACATTCATGCCAGGCGATGTCAGGATCCAGTCTTGATTCTGATCCTGGATTACCTGTACATCACCTTTCAACTGATCAAGAGCCAGTACATCAGTAAACAGGCTGTCATAACGAAATACAGTTTGCGCAGTATCGAGCTGCACCTTACCTTCAGAACCGTTCCATTTCACGGCACCGGAAAGATTGGTTATTCCCGGATAGTTTTGCCATGCGGCAAAACTGAGCTGGTTAAAGCTCGCATTCAGTGCAATATGCCTGTAATCATTCCATGCGCCGGAAAAGACCACCGCGGTATTTTGCAGATTGCCGCGGACATTCAAAGCCGCCAGCATTTTTTTCACTGGATCAGAAACCAGGGCCGGCGCAGAGAAGAGATAGGATTGGACGTCAGCAAGATCGATGTAACCCAGATCTGCCGCTTTGGGAAGCAGATTGCCGTTTGCATCCGGAGACAATGATATGTAAAAGCTGGTTACCGGCCAAAGATGATTGGGAAGGTCCAGCAGCAAATCATCACCTGCAAATACCTGTGTATCGCCCTCACGTTTCCATCCAATGTTTCCACTCAGTCGGTTAATCCTGTGAGTTGATTTATCCGCCTGCGAATACAATGACAAACCATAGGACTGGAATGCAGTCTGGATTTTCTGGAACTTCCCTTCACTCCAGGTCGCCCAGATTTTTGCGCTTGCAACCCCATCTTTGACCTGCCAGCCCTGCCATGCAAATCCCTTTGACCACTGGGCAATCGACAAACCGGAAACATAGAGGTAAATTTGCGCCTGGAGTTTTGTAAGATCGACCGTCTCGCCCGTCCATTGCGTCACTAAAGAAACTTCCGTGGGTAGTTCCTGATGTAAAATGGCTTTTCCCTGAATGGTATGCTCATTGTTTGAGTTTTCGAAACTGAGATCATACAGCGTGACGAGACGCTCCTCACTTTTATATCCCGCATAGCGCAAATCAATATCACGAAGTATCAGGTAAGGCTGCTGAGACAGCCATGCCATAAAATCGACAAATCTGGTTTCACTTTTATACGGCTGCTGATTGAACCCGAAAGAAGAAAACCCTCGTACCATCAATTCGCCTGTAGAAGACTGATTGATTGTCAGACTCGCGCCCGCAATCATGATTCCACTGGGAACCACTTTACGCTGCCAAAGTGTTTCGGGTATGGAAAAGAGGATGTTTACCTTCTTGATCTGCAGGATAGGTTCTTTCGTGTCCTTGTTCAAAATGGTGACTTCATTCAAACTGATAACCGGCTGATATTGAAACCAGGAAACCTGCACATTCTTAATCGTAACCGGTGTCTGTAATAACTGGGTCGCAAGTTTTTCAAAATCAGCGCGATGTTCATCAAGGATAGGGGTAAGAAAACGCACAATACATACAACTATGGCAGCCATGATGATCACGGTAGCAAACACATAGGCTGTTTTTCTGGCAATGGACTTTAGCAAGCGTCGCACAGCGCCTCCGTCATGCCAGTTTAAACCATCGACGGCAGTCGCGCATGAGCACAAAAAGCCACGGCCATAACAGCATACTGGTCACTGCAGAAAGCCAATATAATTGACTAGCGGGCAATTCGCCGATAAATCCCTGTATACAATAAATGATGAAAAGATAAAGTGTCACAAAAACAAAAATACTGATGCCTTGTTGCAGCATTGGATACATGCGCAAGCGAATATGCATTTTGGAAACAAAATAAATCACAATTGTATATGCAAGCGCATGCTCACCGAGGAGGGTTCCGTTCAGCAAGTCCATGATCAGGCCTGTTATCCAGGCAATACCAACACTGACCTGATAAGGTGTCATCATTGCCCAGTAGATAAGCACCATCAGCACCCATGCCGGACGCAGCCATATCGTCCAGTCCGGCATTGGGAGCAATGCGAGAATGATCGCTATAATGACCGTCGTCAGAATGGCAAAAAAGCTATGCATTTTTTTGATACCAAATTAATAAAACCTGCCTGCTGCTATCCAGATGTGCACTTGGCTGAATATAGACTTCAGCAAATTGTCGTGCCGGGTCCTTGTTGACAGAGATCACTCTCCCGACAGGATAACCTTCCGGATAGTGGTCGCCCAAGCCTGATGACAGAAAGATATCATCGACCCTGATATCTGCCGTATTGGGAACATACATAAGTTTCAGCTTGCCAGAATATGTATCACCAACGGCAATCGCCCGGATACCATTCCGGGCATCCTGAACAGCGATACCGCTATGGGGATCATTAATCAATAATAACCGGCTGGTAATTGGCCCCACTTGCACGATCTGACCCATTATACCAGTTGCGTCAAGCACCGGCTGTCCAATATAAACCCCATCACGGGAGCCTTTATTGAGTATAACTTGATTGACGAAGGGTTCAAAATCCACAGCCAGGAGTTCAGCAATCAGTGTTTTACCCTTGACCTGCCGGGATGACTGCAATAAGGCCTTAAGGTAATTATTTTCGCTCTCTATTGCGATAAGCCGCTGTAATTGCGAACGGAGCAATAATTGCTCAGCTTTGAGGCTAAGATTTTCATTAATCAGATCATCGTGCGTACTAATCACGCTTTTTAAATTATCAATGAAGGTAGTCGGCCAGCTTACAATGTATTGTATCGGTGCAAGCGGCAAAGATAAAGCTGCCCGGATTGATGCAAAAGCCTCCATCCGCTTATCCATTACCATCAGGGCAACAGATAGGAGAATCAGGAGAATTGCACGAATTCCAGGCTGTGATTCGCGATGAAATATGGAGCGGATAGTTCAGCCCTCTCTATTCCTTCAACAGAAAATCGACGCCCGATGTTTGTATCATTTCCAATGCCTTGCCGCCGCCGCGTGCAACGCAGGTAAGCGGTTCATCAGCAATTATAACCGGTAAGCCTGTTTCTTCCATAAATAAACGATCGATATTTCTCAAGAGCGCACCGCCGCCCGTCAATACCATGCCGCGCTCGGCGATGTCTGCCGCCAATTCCGGTGGAGCCTGTTCCAATGCCGCCCTGACCGCGCCCAGAATTCCGGATAATGGTTCCTGCAATGCTTCAAGAACTTCATTGCTGGTAATGGTAAAGCTGCGTGGTATGCCTTCAGCCAGATTACGACCACGAACTTCCATCTGCAACATCTGGTTGGCAGGATAGGCCAGCCCGATTTCATGCTTGATGCGTTCAGCTGTGGATTCCCCGATCAAAATTCCATAATTACGGCGAACATAACTGACAATTGATTCATCGAAGCGGTCGCCGCCAATACGGACCGATGCCGAATAAACGATGCCATTCAGTGAAATAATTGCCACTTCAGTGGTACCACCGCCAATATCAACCACCATTGAGCCCCGTGCTTCCTCAACCGGCATTCCAGCACCCATGGCAGCAGCCATAGGTTCTTCAAGAAGGAATACTTCGCGCGCGCCAGCACTGATGGCTGATTCTTTAATCGCACGCCGCTCCACCTGGGTAGAACCACAGGGAACAGATACCAGGACACGCGGACTGGGCCGCAAGAAACGGTTTTCATGCACTTTATGAATAAAATGCTGTAACATCTTCTCTGTTACGTAAAAATCCGCGATCACACCATCCTTCATAGGCCGGATTGCGCTGATATTTCCGGGCGTACGACCCAGCATTAACTTGGCTTCACTTCCAACAGCAACGACGTGTTTTTGACCGTTGTCATTGCCCTGACGAATCGCAACGACGGAAGGTTCATTGAGTATGATGCCCTTACCGCGAACATAAATGAGGGTATTTGCTGTCCCTAAATCGATGGACAAATCATTCGAAAACATTCCACGAAGCTTTTTGAACATAAAACACGACTTCCTTCTTGATGAGGTATTTCTAACCAGTATTAACTCTGCATTCTAATCAATTTGTTTCCGGGACGCTATTTAAAAGTTAAAAGTTTGCATTTTCTGAGCAATTTCCTGCCCCATTTCTTGTACCCGGATTCTCTGGCTGCCGCGTAGTTGGAGTGAAAGCCATCACGTCATTTCTGTGAATGATAACCCTCAGATGTCACACCCTGTATATCCACGACAGCCTCCGCTGGCCTGCGAGCACAGCCTCATTTCCGGGATGACGGAGAAGTAATTGTGCTTTATAATCGCTGGTTCTTTGCATTAGCAGGTATAAAATCAGGAGTTTTACATGTCTCTAACGCCAGAAGACGTCAAAAAAATCGCTCATCTCGCGCGCCTGAATCTATCAGAAAGCGATATCGCACGTTACACACCCCAGCTGTCTTCCATTTTACAGTTTATCGAACAGTTAAATTCCGCTGACACTTCAAAAATTGAGCCGCTCGCACATCCCCTGGACATTTCCCAGCGCCTGCGTCCGGATGCCATTACTGAGCCGGACTTGCGCGATAAATATCAGCGTATCGCACCTCAAGTTGAAGCAGGCCTTTATCTGGTACCCAAAGTTATTGAAGAGGCATAAGCATAATGCACCACAAAACCATCGCAGAATTATCAAAAGAATTGGCAGAGAAAAAAATTTCCAGCATAGAGTTGACCCGGCATTATCTTGACCGTATCCAGCGACTTGATAACAAGCTGAACAGCTTTATTACTGTTACAGAAGAATACGCCCTCGAGGCAGCCAAAAAGGCCGATGAGTTACGCGCCCAAGGCAAAGCAGGACCTCTCACCGGCATTCCCATTGCACAAAAAGATATCTTTTGTACTGACGGAATCAAAACCAGCTGCGGATCTAAAATGCTGGATAATTTCATTGCACCTTACGACGCTACCGTTGTCAAACAACTCAGGGAAGCTGGCACCGTCATGTTAGGAAAAACCAATATGGACGAATTCGCCATGGGCTCCTCAAATGAAACGAGTTACTATGGACCCGTTAAAAATCCGTGGAATCCCGAATATGTACCAGGCGGATCCTCAGGCGGATCCGCCGCAGCCGTTGCCGCCAACCTGGTACCTGCTGCAACCGGTACAGACACTGGCGGATCCATACGCCAGCCTGCCGCCTTATGCGGTATCACCGGCATTAAACCCACTTACGGACGAGTATCCCGCTATGGCATGATCGCATTCGCCTCCAGTCTGGACCAGGGTGGACCGCTGGCAAAAACCGTTGAAGACTGTGCGTTACTGCTCAATGCCATGTCTGGTTTTGATGAACGCGATTCCACGAGTATTAACCAGCCAGTTCCAGACTATACCGCCACACTGAATGACCCAATCAGGGGAATACGCATAGGCTTGCCTAAAGAATACTTTACCGGGGGACTGAGCAATGAGGTTGCCAAGGCAATCGAGGCAGCCATTGAAGAATACAAAAAAATGGGCGCGATTATAGAAGAAATCAGCTTGCCAAACACAGCCCTGTCTGTCGCCGCCTATTATGTGATCGCACCCGCTGAATGCTCTTCCAACCTGGCGCGCTATGATGGCGTTCGTTATGGCTACCGATGCGAAAATCCAGTGGATTTGCAGGACTTGTACAAGCGCTCACGCAGCGAAGGATTTGGCAGCGAAGTCAAGCGCCGCATTATGGTCGGCACGTATGTACTGTCCGCCGGATATTACGATGCCTATTATCTTAAAGCACAAAAAGTGCGTCGTCTGATACGCGATGATTTTGTGGAGGCATTCAAAAAAGTGGACGTGATCCTATCGCCGACCGCTCCGACACCCGCATTCAAACTCGGCGAAAAAACCAGCGATCCTATCAGCATGTATCTTTCCGATATCTATACAATTGCAGTGAATCTTGCCGGCTTGCCAGGCATTTCCGTTCCAGCCGGATTTGTTAATAACCTGCCAATTGGCATGCAATTGATCGGCAATTTATTTGGCGAAGCAAAACTGCTAAATATCGCGCACCAATATCAACATGCCACCGACTGGCACAAACGAATTCCGGAGGGTTATTAAGATGGAATGGGAAGTAGTGATTGGCCTAGAAGTCCACGCACAATTATCGACCAAAAGTAAAATTTTTTCCGCCGCGTCTACCAGGTTTGGCGCCGAACCAAACTCGCAAGCCTGTGCGGTTGATCTGGGATTGCCCGGAGTTCTGCCCGTACTCAACAAAGAGGCGGTAGAAATGGCAATCAAGTTCGGTTTGGGTGCCAACGCTGAAATTGCACGCAAGTCAGTATTTGCGCGCAAGAATTATTTTTACCCCGACTTACCCAAAGGCTACCAAATCAGCCAGTATGAATTGCCTGTTGTCGGACATGGTTATCTCGATATCCAGTTGGATGAGAATACCTGCAAACGCATTCGTATCACACGCGCGCACCTGGAAGAGGACGCCGGTAAATCCCTGCATGAAGATTTCCATGGATTAAGCGGTATCGATTTAAATCGTGCGGGCACACCGCTGCTGGAAATCGTATCCGAGCCTGACATGCGCTCAGCAAAAGAAGCAGTTACCTATCTCAAGACACTGCATTCATTGGTGCGTTATCTCGAAATCTGTGACGGCAACATGCAGGAAGGCTCCTTTCGATGTGATGCCAACGTATCGGTCCGCCCCAAGGGTGAAACCAAGTTCGGCACGCGCACCGAATTAAAAAACATTAATTCATTCCGCTATGTTGAGCGGGCAATCAATTATGAAGTTGAACGTCAGATCAATATCATTGAAAACGGCGGCAAGGTTGTTCAGGAAACGCGTTTATATGATCCAAATAAAAATGAAACCCGCTCCATGCGCAGCAAGGAAGAAGCCAATGATTACCGCTACTTCCCCGATCCAGATTTATTGCCGCTCGTGATTACGGATGAATTGATTGAACAGGTACGCAATGAATTACCTGAGCTGCCACAACAAAAACGCCAGCGTTTCATGGAGCAATATGGCTTGAGCGCATACGATGCGGGCATTCTGGTCAGCAGCCGGGACATGGCGCAATTCTATGAAGAAGCAGTCAAGGAATCCGGAAACCAGCCCAAACTGGCTGCCAACTGGATCATCAGTGAATTACTTGGCGTGCTCAATAAGGACGGACTCGAAATCAGCGAAAGCCCGATTTCTTCCGCTCAGCTCGGCAAACTGGTTCTGCGCATCGCGGATGACACTATCTCAGGCAAAATTGCGAAAACCATTTTCGAGGCCTTGTGGAACAAGGAAGGTGACGTGGATGAGATCATCGAAAAGCGCGGCCTGAAACAGGTAACAGATGCCGGCGCCATTGAAAAATTAATTGATGAAATCATGGCTGCCAATCCCCAACAGGTCGCGGATTACCGGGCTGGCAAGGACAAACTCTTTGGCTTCTTCATTGGCCAGGCCATGAAGGCATCCGGCGGCAAATTAAATCCTGCGCAATTAAATGAATTGCTAAAGAAGAAACTGCAGGGTTAAACACAGCAGGCCCGGATGTGCTCATCCGGGCCTGCTGTCACCTTGAATCACATCTTTAACGGCTGCAAGATTTTACGTTCCTGCAGCACACGCAAACAAGTCTGAACACAGCCCGAGATTTTCTCTTCACTACCCTTGATTGAATACAGGTTTTTATTTATGAAAGTCGGTGACGACTTGATAATCTGTGCTTGTACGAGCTCCTGGGCTAGAACATCTTGCACCGCATCACGAGGGATGGGGGATTGAGTTGGCCAATGGGCGTATAAAGACTCTATCAGTTTCTGCCGCAATCCGGTGAAATCTTTTTTATTATATGATTTGTCCTCAAGCAGCATGTTGAGGATAGTATCAACACAGATACCTGCTTCTTTATAACGCTCTTCAATCCGGATGCCCCATTCTCCTATCACCTTCTGGAGTTGCGTTTCAAACTCTGGCGGGACAAGCGACCTCAGCTTTTTAACCTCTGAGGGATCGAGATCCTTCAATGAAAATTCTTTTGGACTGCCCTTTTCCTTCCATATCACTGTCAGAGCATTATAAATCCTCCGATAAGCATCCTTATACTCGGGCGAAAAGAATATCGGATGCTGGGCAAGCGCTTTTGCATCAGCCAGATTCAGACTGGATGGCAGTTTACAATTCTTCATGACCTGATCAAACAAGTCGCCTATCAGTATCTGATTGATTATCTTATATTGCAAAACATGGCCTTCATCATACCCTTCTGCCATGTCATAACCTCTTATTTCATATCTTTTTGACATCAGAAACTTTAAAATCGCATCTGGTTCTGTCGTCAACACAACCTTTGGCGAATCTACATCTTTTAATGCAACATGTGTGTTAACAAATTTCCTGAATGGATGCCGCTCAAATGCTGTTTTCACATCTGCATTGAATTGATGTCGCCAAAACTGCACCATTGGCATCCCATGGTTTTCAACCAGGGACACCTGGCCATCAATATAATTCATGCCGTAAAGAACAAATGCCTGAGGGATACTAACCAGCCACTCGGGTTCGCTTAAGGTGCCGCTTGGTAATTTCGATCTTTCCTCAGCGGAACGATACGCTTCAATTCGCGAGACCAGCAGATCGGAAAGAGGCCGTTCTAACGGATTAAAATTGGTCTGTCTCAAGTATATTTCTACCAACCCATTAATAGCCTCTTTATACATCTGCTCTTCTTTTGAATCTTTCACATACGGCTTACAGGCATTCGCATAGGTAATCAGGGCAGCGAGGTGAGTAAACTCATGGATGATCGTACCCTTGATAACCTTTTTGTCCCTTGCTCCGCCGATACGAAGAATATTGGCATCGATGTCAAAATCACCATGACCACTCGACTTGGGTGTTAAATCCGATACCTGGCCTGAATTAGCAACGAAAATTCTGATTGGCATATTGCCCTTGTCACGCCGCTGGACCAGAGAAGCAGCCACAATATCCATTACAGGTCGGAATTCAGGATTATCATAGAGCTCATCGATTATTTTCTCAAAATCCTCGCGCAACGCCTTGTGTTCATAGGTAAATGCAGCCTTGATGATAGTGGCCGCCGTATGCGGCTTGGAAAAATCCAGATCAAGTTTGGTTTCAGATGCAATAACATCAGGATAGTTTTCATTGAAAAATTGTTCCACATTCACAGCGGAAGCAGCCAGCGCGATCTGAAACGGTGAAAACCCCCTCTCATCTTTTTCATAAATCAGTTCGTTATTTATTTGCAGCAGATGCTTGACCACATCCAGATTGTGCGCATAGATTGCATCATGGAAGAGATACACAATATTACGTTTGTCGCTATTCAACAGCGCCTTTAAATATGGCAGGTAATCAGAAAATGTTTTCCCGTAAAGGGATCGGGAAAAAAGCTGCACACACGTCTTGTTTTTCTTGTTTTTTATATTCAGCTTGAGCTCTTTGTTTTGAAGCATCTTATCGAGTATGTCCAGGTATGCTTTTGATTTGACAGGATCGATTGTTTCCTCCAGCTTCTTGAGTATCAGATGTAATGGCGTATTACCATCCTCGTTCTGCTTGTTGATTAACCGTTTGTCCTTGTCGAGCAGCTTGATCACCACATCAAGCTCTTCCCTCATGATGGCATCATGAATTTCACTCATCCCCAGCTCCTCTTATGGTTATAAAGTCTGACAATAACTCTGGCCACTTGCTGGCTCTTGCTTTCCAGAGCCGCGACATATTCACTTTGCGCCATGAATTTTACGTTCCCATTCCTTATATGCTGCACGTATCTGATCTGGTGTAGCATCCTTGCTCACTATTAATGCGGTATATTTATCTTTAACATCCGGATTTGTTTCTGATGCAGTAGTATCGATATTTGGACCCGCTTTTTCTTCTTGCTGTGCAGTTGAATCCATACCAGAAGTCGATTGTTGATCCTGTAAAGTTGTTATTGGTACGACATGTGATGCCCCCTTGATATCGGGGCCAGTGTTCTGATCTGTCATTTTTTCTTCGACAGGCGATGTGTCTGTTTGACTGCCAGGATTTGGCTCAGGCATCATATTTTCCTCGCATTCGTCATTCACCTATCCTGATTTCTCACTGATCTCCTTTATCAGACAGCTCAAATTCTTCACCTTCCTTTCGAATAGGAAGCCATAGTCTTTCTCTCTTAATTTCACTTTTTAAGTATAGCATTTGAGCTACCTGATATACGGTCAGCACCAGTCTTCTCAGACTATGCACAAACATGCCTTAAGAAATTGTTTAGACTGGAATATTTCTGCCGCCACAACCATCTTTACAAGCTATATGATCAAAGCGGCCAGTTATCTGACGCATGTATCTCCGCTTGCAAGATCGAAACAAGAAATTGGTTAAGTATTGACTAATTGAATCCCAGCAATCAAAATACCAGCATAATTAATCAAATAACTGAAGCACAAGACGCAAACTCCGTATTATTTCACTTGTTTCTACATATATAACTGGGTTCATAGTCAATAAAACAAAAAATGCGAGGAAGTGTTAGATGATCAATATCGTAATCCCCATGGCGGGGTTAGGCAGCCGTTTTGCAAAAGCTGGTTATCAAGATCCCAAACCTCTCATTCAGGTGAAAGGCGTTCCCATGATCAAGCTGGTCATAGAAAACCTGCGCCCCGAAACGCCGCATCGTTTTATTTTCATTTGCCAGCGTGCGCATGTTGAAGCTTATGATCTTGCAAGCAAATTATCCCAGTGGGCGCCAGGATCGGCACTCGTTCAACTTGACGGCGTCACCGAAGGCGCTGCATGCACTGTGCTTGCCGCGCAGTCATACATAGATAACGATTCTCCCCTGATGATTGCAAACAGCGATCAATATATTGACGCAGATATCAACCTGTATCTGCGCCAGATGGAAACACAGCGTCTGGACGGCCTCATCATGACCATGGGCGCCAACGATCCCAAATGGTCTTTTGTGGGGTTGAATGAAGATGGATTAGTGACTCGCGTCGTTGAAAAAGAAGTCATTTCTGACGAAGCCACCGTGGGCATATATAATTTCCGCCACGGAAAAGATTTTGTCCGGGGCGCAAAAAACATGATCGCGCAAGACCAGCGCGTGAATGGCGAGTTTTATGTCGCACCTGTTTACAACACTTGCATCAGAGAGGGTGCTCGCATCGGCATCTGGAATATTGGCAAGGAAGCCGATGGCATGTATGGTTTGGGCACACCAGCTGACCTCGATTTGTTTTTATCCTTACCGGTTTCACAACGCGCGGAGACAATCGCATGATTGTCATCAGCCATCGCGGATACTGGAAACAGCCAGCTGAAAAAAATTCGGTAGAAGCGTTTTCTCGTTCTTTCAATCTCGGACTGGGAACCGAAACAGATATTCGCGATCATTGCTGCGACCTGGTCATTTCCCATGATATGCCTGCTGGCAATGAAATCTCCCTGGTTAAATTCCTTGATTTACTACAAGATCAGTCACTTCCACTCGCGCTTAATATCAAGGCAGACGGTCTCGCTGAAAAAATCAAATCTGTCATGACTCATTATGATCGTGACAACTGGTTTGTTTTCGATATGTCCATTCCCGACATGCGTGCACATCTTGCCTGCGGCAATCCGGTCTATGCGCGTGTCAGTGAGATTGAACCGGAGCCTGTCTGTTTTGATGAAATCACCGGCATATGGCTGGATGCTTTTTATTATGATGACTGGCGGCTGGAGCGTATCGGACCATGGCTTGCACAAGGGAAGCGTGTATGCCTTGTATCACCAGAGCTGCATGGACGAGACCATCAACCCCTTTGGAAAAACTTGCGCGAAACCGGTTTTATTCGTGATCCACATCTGATGCTATGCACCGATCACCCTGAGGACGCGCAACAATATTTCGGAAACATACCATGATTAAAGCCGTTATTTTTGACATGGACGGCGTATTAATAGATGCCAAGGACTGGCATTATGAGGCACTCAATCGCGCATTGCGCCTGTTCGGTTATGAAATCAGCCGTTATGATCATTTGACAACGTATGATGGATTGCCAACCAGTAAAAAGCTCGAGATGCTCAGCGTACAAAATGGCCTGCCCAAAAAACTGCATCGCTTTATCAATGAAATGAAGCAGCAATATACCACTGAACTGGTCCGTTCACTGTGCCGGCCGCGCTTCAAGCATGAATATGCATTATCGAAGCTGAAAGCCGCCGGCTATCATCTGGCCGTCGCTTCAAACTCAATCCGCAACACGGTTGAATTGATGATGGATAATGCGCGTCTCAAAGCATATCTTGATTTCATGCTTTCAAATGAAGATGTTGAACAACCCAAACCATCGCCGGATATTTACCTGAAAGCCATAAAAAAACTGGGCCTGACACCCAAAGAGTGTTTGATCGTTGAGGATAATGAGCATGGCATACGCGCAGCAACGGCTTCAGGCGCGCATCTTCTGGTGGTCAGAACCGTTGATGAGGTGAATTATAACAATCTGATTCGACGAATTGATGAGTGCAATAACGAGGTTTAAATCATGAATATTCTGATCCTGGGTGCAGGAGAAAATGAGACAACGTTAAATGACAGCGGCTACCCGTTTTATTTGACAGAACTGGAAGGCATTCCCCTGATCGAGCGGCTGGTAACCCAGTGCCAATCCATCAAGCATCCCAAATTTCATTTCGCCATACCTGAAAATGAAATAAAACAATGGCGCCTGGACAGTGTCATCAAGCAATTGACTCCCGAAGGTCATCTCATTCACGTCAAGAGCAACACGGCTGGCGCGGCTTGCACAGCGCTGCTCGCAATTGAACACATTGATACGAATGAATCCTTACTCATTCTCAATATGAATGACATGATACAGGTCAATTTTGCCGAAGTAATAAACGACTTCGAATCCCGGCAATTAGACGCGGGCACTATCGTCTTTCATTCCATTCATCCCCGCTACTCCTATGTCTCGCTCGATCAAGACAACCTGGTCATCGAGGCTGCGGAAAAAAATCCAATCAGTCAGCACGCTACCGCTGGATTTTACTGGTTTGCACGCGGAAATGATTTTATCAGCGCAACACGCTCGATGATCACAAAAGACGGGCATGTGGACGGTCACTTTTATATTTGCCCGGTAATGAACGAATTGATTCTGGCACACGCCAAAATAGGCGTCCATTTTATTGATAATCAGCATTATCATCCGCTGAAAACCATGCGTCAGATCCAGCATTTTGAATCCGTCCTTGAAGCAGGAAGATACTCATGAAGCATGCCCGCCTTGAAAACATGACCAAAGGTTGGTTCGTCGGCGCATTTGAGCCGACCTTGTTACACACACAGGATTGCGAAGTCGCTGTCAAAAAATATCAAAAGGGCGATCATGAAGCTGCGCATTATCATCGAGTTGCCACTGAAATCACAGTGATTATATCAGGTCACGTGCGTATGGCTGGCGGCGAATGGCACGCCGGCGATATCATTCTTCTTGAACCAGGAGAAGCATCCGATTTCGAAGCCTTGAGTGACACTGTCACTGTGGTTGTCAAACATCCCGGAGCCTTGAATGATAAATATCTGGTGTAAGAAACAAGAACAAAGATACTGAAATAAATCCCGTATCCACCCATGAAATTGAGAAAACAGATATACCAGAACATGATTTATGAATATCATCCAGCTTCAACATGATTCTCAGCTTGGCTATCCAGCAAGAACTAACTTGCCTATGCTGTCCCGGCACGCCATCGATGCCGCGAGAAAAACCCCTCTCATTACTTTTCGTGATGCCGCGGAGATCAAACCGGCGAAAATATATGCGAAGTTAAATGCCGGCAAGCGCATCTCGGACTTTCCAAAAGGAGATTTGAGTTTTTGCGGCATAGAAAGCGATTCTCCGCTAGCGCCATTGATTTTATGGGATGCAGCACACTACCTGCCGATCGGCGCCAGCATCACCTTGCTGGATGATTTTGGACAACCCTGCTTCCTTGAGCGTGAATATTTTCACAAGGCATTCACAGTCGAAAAGCGTGACAGCCAGCAAGTGATCTTGCGAAAAACAGCTCCATTACTCGCAGAACAGGACGCGGGGCTGACACGTTGGAGTTTTTGTATCCCGACTGGCCCAGGCGATGCTACCGGCCTGAATGCAGTTGTAAAACGCATACTCGAACTGGATATACCCGAGAAGGAAATCCTTCTCTGCGGACGCCCAGATAAAACCTTTCAGTACTTTGACAAGGTACGCATCGTGGGCGAAGATATTCCCGCACCCCCTGTCTGGATCACACGCAAAAAAAATGTGCTGGCAAGGGAAGCCCGTTTTGAGAACCTGTGCATTTTACATGACCGCGTATTTTTGCCGCTGAATTTCATGGAAGCGGTGCGCAAATTCGGTGATTATTATCCTTTTGCGGCATTTCAGTCACTATGGTTCGATGACTTACTGAACCTGATACCCGTCCGTTATTCAGATTATGGCTGCGCTTCCGAAAGCCACATGGCTAATGCGGTTATCGCCGCCAAAGGAAACAAGGTTTCCTTGTTCGCAGCTTCGTTGTTTCCCGAAATTGAAAAGCAGAATTTCAAAAATGGCAACCCGTTAAGAAACCATCCCGGCAGTTACCTGACTGGTAGCCTGTATATCACAAAACGTCAAGTATGGTTACACACACCGCAGGATGAAGATTTATTCTGGGCTGAGTTTGAAGATATTGAACACGCAAAACGCTGCGAGCAGGAAGGTATTCCTCACCGCATCATTCCTGGTGCCTTTACACAAAGCCTGTTCGCGCGGCCAATCCTGTATGCGGCAGGTTATTCCAGTTATTTTACAGCTTCCGGCTCAATACAGCTTACCCGTAAAACTGTCCCGCTGCCTGCACGACTGCTCAAGCCGCTGATTAAAGTGCCTGAATCCGAAGCGAATAAACGCCTGGCGAGATTCAGCTCGAAATATTGCACTGACGGCTTTGCACGTTTTTCGAATGAACCAGACAGCCTGACTAAAATAATTTCCGTTATTTACGCATCCGAGTTTCCTTTCAGGAAATCCGCTATATGTGAATTCATAGACGATGTCGAGCGCGATGTCTTATGTGACCAGCTGGGTTACGGCGCAAAACAATGGTTGACTGAACAATTTATCCAACACCGCAGCCACGCCAAAATCAATTTTGGCAGACATTTCAAGGAAATTACCTTTCAGTTTGCACAACGCCCGCATGGCCGGCGTTTTTATCAAAGCATACTCGATTATTTTCCGCAGCGAGGATGGAAAGTAAAACTTGGTACCTTGCTGAGCGCATGGCGGCTTGCCAGAATGAATGGCGACTTTCTTTACCATCCGGACGGATGGCGCGGATATTACCAGGCAATTCTGGCAAGCACACCTTTCTTGGATTATACAGAGGTCACATCATGATCCCGGTTGTCATCAGTGCTTCCGCTTATGAGAGCAATTCAGCAGCATGCCTGAAGTACATCAATGAACTGATCAGGGTTCGCCCTGAATTGCGCGCCGGATTGTTACTGGACCAGCAATTTCTGCATAGTCATGCCGGTTCATCCGCTACCGAAGCGTTGCCTGTGCAGATGGTTCGCATTTCAGACTGGATAGACGCATCACAGCAGCCGCTCACTGTCGAGATACGCTGCACTGCAGTCAACTTCAGCAAAGACACCGCCGTATTACTTGACGCCAGGCATTTCGACACACATATTGTTGCGGGCGTATTGCATCAAGTTTCGCATGCCTGGTTTCGCCTGTCAGCCTGGCAGCCAGCATTTATACTCGTTGCGGATGATTTCCACAGCCCTCAGCTTGCACGCGAATTATCAGGAACCTTTTACATACAATCCCTGTCAACATCCAGACAGGCTATTCGATCCGAGTCAGCCAATATGTACATGCATATTTTTTTCCACCGCTGGCTGGGGTTCGGACGCCTGTCCAGAGCGGCACGGTCCATGCATATTTTTTCACAGAAATTGAAACGTTATGTTTATAAGTACTTTTCCTGAAGCCAGAATCGCAAGCCGTGATATCACAGTTGTCATCCAGGGTCCATTGTACAGGAATCATGAGGATGGTGATCTGGCGCTTCAATGTATCGCATCGATACGCCGCCATCTGCCTGACGCCGATATCCTGATTTCCACCTGGCATCATCAAAACACGGCGGGCCTGGATGCAGACCGCATCATCCTGTCTGAGGAACCACCAGGTTTCACCGATACGAATGGCAACACCAACAATATCCTGCGGCAAATGGTTTCTACCCGTCGCGGCATTGAAGCAGCCACACGTCCCCACGTATTGAAATTCCGCGCCGATCATATGCTGATAAACGCTGACTTCGCAGTTCTTCGCGAGTATCCGGAAAATTTTCCAGCCGGGAAGCGCCTGTTCAAACAACCTGTCACTGTAACAAATTACTTTATCCGCAATCCTCTTGAAGTTCCCATGCTGTTTCATATCTCTGATCTGGTGCAATTCGGCCGGCGTGAAGACATGCTGGATTTATGGGCAGTCGATCTACCCAGGCAGAGCGAGATCTATCTCCCTGACATGCCAACGTTCAGGCTGCTGGGGCATTTTGTGGGGCATACTTCTCTCGCGCAAGTCCCGGAACAGACACTCATGCTGCGCTGGCTTAAAAAACACGGTTATGAAATCAACTTACCGCATACCTGTTATACTTCTTATGCGCTTTTCAGGCTCTGGGAACAGCTGTTGCTCGACCATTTTCTTGTCATGAACTGGCACCGCGCCGGTATTATCTTTCCAAAACGGTTTCACTTCAGTTTTTACACAAAAAACGCCAATTACACCGAACAAGACCTTGAAACAGCGCGGCGCAGCTTGTCAGGCCCTTTTTACCGTTTGCGCTATGCAAGATTACTGTTAAACAAGTATGTCAGCTGCTGGTTTAACAAAGCCTATTTACGCAGTGTCGCTAGTGTCCTGCTCTTTTCCCTGTCGCCCTCTCTCGCCAGACGATTGCGCGCATTTTATCGGTCACGAAGACTGCCGCGGCATTTGCGCAAAAAATCTGGCGTTTGATACATCATCAACTTAAAAATTTGAATGCTGGCTTGGAAAAATCCGTCAGCGGGTTCACTACATCGAATTTCAGGGAAGGATTGATTTTTTGTAAAATGTGATTTTTTTCCACTGCTGTCAAATCATTCCGGGCACTGATGGTATTAATCAAATGAGTTGTCAGGATGCCCATGCTCAAAGGAGATGGGAAATAGTCTTTGACACTGCTCACTTCCAGAAATTTCACGATGATTGATGGTTGCTGAAACATAAACATTTGCTCTATCAATTGATACGATACCGCCTGAATGTTTTTTTCTTCCGCAAAACAAATATCCATCAGCGCTGACACAGTTTCTGCATCCCGTCCACCCACGATTAACCGGAACAACCTTTCTGCTGGTATTTTCACATGCGGATTTTCAATCACTGGCTTGAGTATTTGATACATCCTGAAATTCCCATATGTTACAATTTCATCGAGCTGATCACTGGATATGTCAATATTTTTGTTCATGCAATGCCCAAGCAGGCTGATTAACAGGTTTTCATTTGCATTTTGCATGGCAAGTGAAATGATCTTTTCTATCATGTCATCCCATTGATATGATTTACCATCAATCACCATCGAATGATGCGCGCTAAAATAAGGAATTAACCAGTCAACGTTCGCCTGCGAACAACTCGCAAAAAATTCGAGGCCCTTATTGGTCAATACCACTGCGTCACCCTGAAGATATTTTTTTGCCTTTTCAATCCTGTTTTGCAATATTGCTGTAATAAAGCTCGATTCAACTGCTCTTGGGAGTTCGTTATCCTTGCGAAAGCGTTCATACATGCTCTCCTTGCTTGTGCATTTCGCGTTAAATAACTTCATTCCCTCCCTGATGCGTTCACGCAATTCTTCAGGGTCGAATGCATCCAGACAATTATTTTTGAGCAGCGCCGGACAAAGCCCATTTTTTATTAAAAGCAGGTTCAGAAGATGATGCGCACACAAACGTCCGTTTCCATCTGGCCAGACATGCAGATTCAACAATCCCTTGACCAGACTGATGATTGCATCGAGCTTTTCTGTCTCCGTGTTTTTTGGCCGTTGATTATAAATCCGGATCATTTTTTCCGCTTTAGCGCGAATCTGAAATGGATTTCGGTTTAACAGACAATATCCAACCTGTTTTAATAAAGGCCCATATCCAGCCGCGATAATTTTTTGAATAGCTTCCTTGACGACAGCCTTGTCATTTTCAGTGAGATTCATGCCTGAAGCGAAAATTGTAGCCGGATTGATCTTGTGCTGGATCAGCATGTCAGTAAAAAACGATGCATGCTGGTTAAACATTATTAACTGCTGCTCATAATATTGTTTTGCTGTTTCCGCATCCAGCACTTGCCCCCTGAAGGCGTCATCATCTTCAATGCTGGGATCTCTAAGCCCAAAGATGACTTTGCCTTTTGTTTCCTCATCATCTGGATCACTTAATTCCTTGTTCATGCTTTCAATTCCTGTGGATGACGCCTTGTTTGCGGCACCATAAGCAACTTGGGCAAGAATGGTAGGGAAATCCAGATATGTGGCATTTCTTCTGATGCTGTGACGAATGGGCGAACCCTTTTCATGAAACAAATTGCGGGAAGCCAGATAATGGAGCTGGCTGATCCAGGAAAAATTGAGTTCATCGGGAATAGTATCCAGGCCCCAAAAAAAGGCCTGCATCTGGGTAGGGATATAATTTGGCTGAAAAAAATCACTGAGTGATTTTATTTCTGTTCCATCGGCTTTTTTCTCTCCTATCCAGTCAGCCAGACGGTTTTCAACGAAAAGGTGA
>Ga0070740_10001476_pt1 | contig 32058 bp, 18 predicted proteins | sample Coa_R2_FD_67286 | JGI IMG/M metagenome (GOLD analysis project Ga0070740, IMG submission 67286) | Surface soil microbial communities from Centralia Pennsylvania, which are recovering from an underground coalmine fire - Coalmine... | ecosystem: Environmental > Terrestrial > Soil > Unclassified ...
CATTGAATCTGAGTTGGGCAAGCCGGTTGAGCAGATCTTCAGCGTGCTGGAGCGCAAGGCCACCGCCGCGGCTTCCCTGGGTCAGGTCCATAAAGCCACGCTCCTGGCGACCGGTGAGCAGGTCGCGGTCAAGGTTCAGCGCCCAAATATCGATCAATTGGTAAATATGGACCTGAGTACGCTCAAATTCGTCATCTGGGTCATCAATCGCTTTGTGGACACCAGCGAATTCATCGACCTGATGGAAGTTTACCGGGAATTCAGGCGCACGGTGTACGAAGAGATCGACTACCTGACCGAGGCCGGCAACGCCAGGCGTTTCCGGGAAATGTTCGCCAACAATCCGAAGATATTCATCCCGCGTGTCTACGACGAGTACACCTCGCGCCGTGTGCTGGTGCTTGAGTGGGTTGACGGGATCAAGATCAACGACTATGCCGCGCTGGAGGCGGCGGGCATCGATCGTCTGGAGGTTGCGAACCGCACCGTTGAGGCTTATTTCTATCAGTTCTTCGAGGACGGCTTCTTCCATGCCGATCCGCATCCAGGCAACATCTTCGTCAAGCCGGGCGGTGCATCGGGGAAGGAGCCGATCATCGAATTTGTCGATTTTGGCATGGTGGGCCAGCTCAATAAGACAATGAAGAAGGCGATGAAAGATCTCTTCTTGAGCTTTGTTCTGCGCGATTCGCACGCCCTGGCCGGCGCGCTGCAACGCCTGGGCTTTATCGGCGAGGGTGCGAACATGGTGGCGCTGGAACGTGGGATAGCCCTGATGATGGAGCAGTATTATGGGATGACGCTGGGCGAGGCCCGCGACCTGGATATTCCCGATGTTGCGCAGGACGTGAGCAATCTCCTCTATGGCCAGCCGTTTCAGATCCCGGCGCAATTTGCCTTCACGGGCCGGGCTATCAGCACGCTGGTCGGCGTCGCGACCGGCCTGGCTCCCCAGTTTAACTTCGTCGATGTAGCTACTCCCTACGCGCGTAAGTTTCTGGACCTGGATGCCGGAGGTGTGGCGGAGATGCTGCGCAAGCTGCCCGAGCAGGCGCTGGAGACGGGCCGCCTCCTGCTCAGGCTGCCGAAATCGCTGGAACAACTGATTACACGGCTGGAGACCGGCCAGATCGAGGTACGGCTGGCCCCCGATGGGCGCGGCAACGGGCGGGGACATCGCGGACCGCGCGGGCGGCGTGGCAACGGGCGGGAGAATCATGCCGGGGGAAGCGGCATCTCCTGGGTGCTGCTCAGCGCCGTCACCATGATCGGCGGTATCTTCTTGCTCACCAGCGCGCATCTCATGCTGCCCGGCTGGTTTTTCCTCGCGCTCTCGGCTCTGAGCGGACTGCGGCTGATTTTCAGGAGATAGCGCAGAAACTGCCAGCTCATCGGCTTCCCCGGCAACGGGAATACGTCGCTCCCGTTCGAGCAATGGGCCGTGGATGTAGCGGCGGTGGGCGCGCAGGCGTCGCTACATCCACGCAATAAGCAGAAATCGATTGCATGGAACGGGTGAAACGTTGAGCCGGAAGCTCTCGGTTCGGGTGATGTCCGGGGTCGCTATGCAAGCAACCCCGGACAAAGGCGCTACTGACTCAACGCAGCCAGGAAAGAGCTGGTTGGCGTGCCGAGTCCCGTCACATCGTCGTAGCCGGGAGTCGTCTGCAAGCTGAGCGTCTGGTTCATCGTGCGTAGCACGTAGGCCAGGCCGTCGCTCGCATCCACACCATTGACGTAGTTTGTGCGCACAACTGCCACTGTGGCCGCAGGATTCACCACATCCCTGAAGGAGCTGGAGCCGGCCAGACTATAGAAGAGCGGATTCGCAAAACCGTGCGGATGCCCGGCGGCCTGGTCGGCCAGCGCCATAATACCCGCCATGATGGGACATGAGAGGCTGGTCCCGCCGATGCGGTACTCCGAGTACTTGACGGTGCCATCGGGGAACGTCTGCGTTTCCCCGATCAGGTAGCCGGTATTTGGATCGGCGAAGGCCGCGATGTCAGGAACGGCCCGGCCTGTGCGCCCCTGAGCGGTGAAGACAGCGTTGGGCACGACGCCGACCTGGTAGGATGGCTCGGCGAAGAGTGTGCTCACGCCACCGCCCGCGCCATAGATCCAGGGACCCGGCGGGGTTGGCGACCAGGTTGTGCCTTTCCAACTAGAGGTGGTAGTGCCCCAGCCGGTCTCGAAGAGATACGTATTGTTGGCGCCGACCGCCAGGCTTGTGCCTCCGACCGCCGTGACAAACGGGCTTGACGACGGCCAGTCCGTCGTTCGATAGCCTTCAACCAGCGATTCGTCGCTGTTATCGCCAGAGGAGAAGTATATGCCGATGCCTTCGATCGTTCCCTGGAGAATCGTGTCCTCGTAGGGTTTGATAAAGCCAGGAGGCAGAACCTCCGTATCGAAGCCATACGAATTGCTGACAATCTGCGCCAGGTCCTTATCGACCACGTAATTCAGGGCTGCATCGAGGTCCTGGAAATTGTTCGGCGCGCCGACATAGACAATATTCGCCCCAGGAGCCATGCCGTGAACGGCCTCGACATCGAGCGTCTCCTCGCCATACCACCCCTGCGGGTCCTGTTTCAGGCCGCGTTCGGGATGATGATATGTTCCAGGCGCCACAACCTGGGTGAGCTGATTATTCTTCATCGTCGGCAGCCCACGGTTGATCGACCACTGGTTCACGTCCTGAAGGATCGTCGGGGCGGCGTAGGCATCGATGATCGCCACAGTCTGGCCGCTGCCGTCATAGCCGGAGATGCCGTAGGCTCCCTTGATTTGCTGGGGAGTATAGCCGCAGGGAGCATAGGGCAGCGTGCCCGCTCCGTATGGATTTGTGAAGCCGCTTGCCTGCTTCTCTCCCCAGTACGTTGAGCAGGGCTGGGCGCTGACAAAGGCTGGGGGTGGAGGCGCGTCGCCGAAGGTGTGATTTGTATGCACAAACTGTGCGCTATCGTCGAGGCCGATGACGCCCGCAACGATGCCTGCAAGCGGGTTGGGGATAGAGATATTTGCCGAGGGGGAGCGCACGGTCAGGCCCTGGTAGGAATACATTCCGAAGTCGGCGCCGAAAGCCGCCTCTGCCTGAGCGATAGTGCCTTCAGCCGAGACATAATGGTTGTTGGTGGGAGTGTACTCGACCTGGAAGCCCTGGCTGCGCAGCCAGGATTGGACTACGCCTACCTGCGCCTGTGAAGGAGCAAATTGCTGGCGAAATTGGGCGGGCGTGAGATAGTGGCCATACGATGAGCTATGCGGATCTGAAACTGCCTGGGCAAGCGCCTCGACGGCGGCGGGATTGTTCCAGCCGAGATAGACGCGGAAACCAATAGTGGTGCTAGAATCGGCCTGTCCAACATAGTTCTTCGCGTTCGCCCAGGAGGGAATGCTCCCTGGAAGGACCGTCCGGCCCGCTGCCTTCGCATCTTTGAGAAAGGCAAAATTGCCCAGCAGGACAAATCCGACCAGAGCAAGGGCGATGGCAAGCCCCAAAAATCCTTTTCGTATCCTCATATTTTCCTTCCTTAACATAACATAAAAGGGCTGAGATACTGTGAAAAAGACTAAATTTGCTTGTCTGAAGTTGAGAGCAAACAACCTCCTTTCTGCCAGGAACAACGTATGGGAGGAGTTTTGTGAAAAAACTCCCTTCTAGGAGAAGTTGCTTTTTTCTCGGTAAAGGTTACGGCTGAGGAGAACGCATTTAAAAGCTCAGACATTTGCGCCATCGGGGAAAACATGTGTTAGGAAATCGCCCCCTGGAACGATATATATATTGGTGGGGTCCCACATACGTTGCGACGATTTTACCAGGCAAAACGTAATCTATAGTGGGGGATGTAAGCGCATCAATGGCTGTGGCAGAGTCATGGAGCCGGCAGCGGGCATATATCTGAAGTCTGGCGAGCGCGCGTAGTTTTTTCACGCAAGGAAAATGTGAAGTAGTTCACTTGACTCTCGTCTCTTGCGTGTACTACAAAAGATAGAGATATAAAAATACATTCTAATTGACTCTGCCAGGGACGGTGTGTAGTGGAGGGGGCTATATTAAAAATGAATGAGTTCTATTGAATCACCGCATTCATGGAGGTGAGCTTTGTCCAGCACACAAATGGATCTTTCTCCGCACGAAATTAACCGCAAACAGAATATCACCTCCTGGCCAGAGGGGGATATTACGGAATTAACGGCAAGGGATCAAAACCGTTATCAGAGACGTAAATCCGCTATCATTGACTATTTTCAGAGCGAATTATCGGTAGAAGAGATTTCTTCGCGCCACCGCCTTCCACAAAACGATTCTCTTGAGACGCTGGCGCGGCAATGTCTGCTGCGTCACGGGGACGGCCGGCTGTGGGGATTTCGCGCCCTGGTGCCGGGCGTCAAAGTCGCCGATTGTCCCGCGCCGGTGGACCTCAGCCCGGTTGAGTTAGATGCCGTTTCCCTTGAGGATGAGGATGAGGATACCGCCGAACGCGAGGCCGTGCGCCTGAACGGGTCTGCCAATGTGCCGCCGGAGGCGGAGATCGCGGAGGAAGAGGAGGAACGGTTTGGGCAGACGGATGGCGAGGCCGGGACGAGCGCTGGGGAACAGGAGAGCCAGGCGGTTTCTCAGGTGGTTGAGGTGGAGAGTGGGGAGGAAAAGGTAAAACAGGAGGAGTCGCCTGCGCGGTCGGAGAGCGATGAGGTAGAGGGGGAGCAAGAGGAATTTTCTCCTCAGCAGGAGAGCGAAGGGACGGAAGAGAGGGAGCAAGAAGAGTTTCCCGGTGCGGAGAGCGCGCTGCGAGAGGTGAGCGAGGATGAGACAGAGGATTCGCAAATAATTGAGGATGAGGAGCACGCAGAGCAGCCTGCGGTAGAGAAGGACGAGGTGGTAGAGAGCAGCGAACCGGAGAAGGCGAGCGAAGCGATGCCGGAGCCAGGCGGGCCGGTCGCTGAAGCCGCGCTCGCAGTCAGCGAGGATGAGGAGAGCGACACACAGAGGCTCGTTGGCGAGGAGCGTGAGGAGGAGAAAAGAACCCACGAAGTTGTGGGCGAGGAAGAGAGCGAAGAGGAAGAGGATACAGAGCAGGAAGATAGAAGCGAAGATGGTGAGGATGAGGAGAAGAGTATCACGCAGAAACTAGTTCGCGATGTTCGGGCGGGAGAAGAGGCGGAGCAAGAGGCCGATTCGCAGACAGATGACGAGCAGAGCGCAATGGCGGAGCGGGACACCGTAGAGGTGGCGAGGATTGAGGCGGAGGCGAGACGCGAGCGCGTTTCGGCTGCCGACACTATCGTTGTGCCAGCCGCGATGTTAGATGCGCTGGAGAGAGCCTCGCGCGAGGCTGACCTGGCCGAGACTGAGACGGTCGAAACCTCCGCCGTTTCTCCCAAAGCGCGCTCAAACGGTCATGGGGTATTGACGCCGGAGGAGCAGCAGGAGCTTACCTTGCCGGCCCTACCGGGTGAACAGGCGGCCCGGGAGAAGGAGGCGCGAGCGAGCAGGGTGCTGGCTGAGCGCAGGCGGGATCATCGGCAATTGAGCACGGCGCGCGAGCAGCAAGCGCCGACGCAGCCGCTGGTAGAGGAGGGGCGTTATCGCGTCACAGGCAGCCAGGCGGCGCTGAAGCACTCGGTGCTGCGGCGCTGGGAGAAGCAGGGGCGTCTGAGAAAGCACCAGAGGCTGGTACGGATCATCAGCGCGGCGGTGGTTGCGGCCATCCTGGTGGGACTGGCTATCCCCCTGTGCGTTGGCCTGGTGGGCTACAACACCTACAACAACATCAAGGGGGTCGCCAGCGATGGAGTAAACAACCTGCTGGCCCTCCAGGCGTTGATTCCGGCGAATAAGAACGATTTCATATCGGTGCTCAATGCGCAGAAATTGACGACGGCGAAAACCCAACTGGACAAGGCAGAGAGTGACTTCCTGCAATTGCAGGATATGGTCAACCGCCCGGATATTCAGTCGCTTCTGCAGCAGTTCGCGCCGCAATATAGCGGCAAACTGGACATGGCGCGCCGGCTCGTAACGGTCGCGCTGGATGTTTCGCGGATGGGACAGGAGCTGATCGGGGTGGCGCAGATGGGCGCGAACATCCTGCACGGCGGGTCGCTGCTCTCTTCCAGCTCAAATAAGCCGCTTATCACCGCCGACGACATCAACACCATCGAGGCGACGCTGGTCCACACGCAATACTACATCAGCGACATTCAGACGCAGATGAGCCAGGTAAATCTGGCGCAGGTACCCTTTGGCACTGCTGCGCAGAAGGCCAAGCTAAGCAAATATCTCCAATTGTTGCCGCAGATCCAGGGCACCATCTCCCAGGTGCAGGGCCTGGTGAGTCCGATTGCCTGGCTGCTCGGCGTTGGCTCGACGCGCCACTTCCTGCTCCAGACGCTGGACCGGGCGGAGCTGCGCCCCAGCGGAGGCTTCGAGGGACAGTATGGCGTGGTGACGGTGAGTAACGGGCGCCTGGGTCCTGTCGGTTTGACCGATATCGCCAAGCTGGACTATGGCGAGAACGGCAACGAGCTGGGCAATCACCCGCCCGCGCAATACAAATGGATGGATTTTGGCAACTTCGGAGTGCGCGATGCCAACCTTTCGGCGGATTTCCCGACTACCGCGAAGATGGTCATGCAGCTCTTCCAGTTGGAGGGCGGCGGACCCGTCGATGGCGATATCCAGATCACTCCGGTGGTAATCGAGCAGCTTCTCCAAATGACCGGCCCGTTGTATGTAAAGGACTATAACGAGACGATTACGGCGCAGAATCTGGAAGATAAGCTGCACCTGTATCAGCAGAACTATCACTATATCGATATCCAGGCGGCAAAGACTGGCAGTTACACGCACTCAACGCGCAAAGCATTCACCTCGTTGGTTGGACAACTGTTGCTGGATCGTGCCAAGCACCTGTCGACGACACAACTGATCTCTTTCGGCAAAATTCTGCTCAAAGACCTCAAGACGCGCGATGTCCAGGTCTACTTCACCAATCCGGTCGCCGAGCAATGGTTAGCGCAGAACGGCTATGACGGTGCGATGCCGAGATTTACCAACGGCACCGACGGCTTTATGGTCGTCCAGGCCAATATCAGCATCAGCAAGGCCAGCCAGTATGTCCATTCGACGTTCAACGACCAGGTGACGCTGAATGCTGACGGGAGCGCGACGCACAATTTAACGATCACGCTGGATTACAACCAGCGGGGTCCCGTCTACGGATACGACACCTACGCCGACTATGTGCGCGTCTACGCCCCGGCCAATGCCCAGTTTCTCGATGGCTACGGCTTCGACTCGGGCCACGCGCTGTGTAAGCCTGATGGGAAGGACAATAAAGGTGGTGGAACCGGCGGCAACGGAGGCGGCGGCGGCAACGGAGGAGGTGGCACAGGCACCGGGAAGACCACCGGCTGCAGCCAGTACAACACTAGCTTCCCCAGCAATGGGTACCGCTACTGTCCCAACGGCGTCTACACGCTCGGCTACGACGGGATGATCGCCAAACCCTTCCCGATTGACAGCCTGGGAGGCCCGACCGCGATGAGTACTGACCAGCCCGGCTATCAAATGTGGGGCGGTCTGACGCTCACGCCCAAGAACTGCACCACGACGCTCACGCTGAGTTGGGTCGTGCCGCATATTGTGCAGAACACGCCGGGCAAGCCACCGTACCAGATGATCGTCGGCCACCAGGCCGGCTGGCCGGTCACGGCGCAAATCTCGGTCGATGCCAGCGCGCTCAAGGGCGTGAAGAACTTCTCATACAACCAGACCATCGACGTAGATACCCTGGTGGCGTTGCCTGCGCGTCCTCTGCCACCCTCGCAGCAGAAGCCAACCACCCCCACACCGGCAGTGACGCCAACAGCTACGCCGAAAAAGCCGTAGGCCGCTTCGTAGCGAGAAAGGCTGAGCAGGTTAAAGAACCTGACTTGCTCAGCTTTTTTGATCTCTTGACATCACTCCCTTTCACCGCTAAACTGTACCCCATACAAAACTGCATATCCGGCAATGAGCAGGAGGAGTAGGCGTTTTTGACCGGCAGAGAGGGAAGATCGAGGGCTGCGAGTCTTCCCGGATGTGAGAACGCCGAAGGTCGCCTGGGAGCCAGTTTGATCGCAAAATGATTACGGGTACGCCCGTTAACGCGTGCGTTGAGGATCGCCGCGCCCATGTGGCTCGCCGATCGAAGCAAGGTGGTACCGCGAGCAACTATTCTGCCCTTTCTCGCCCTTAGCGAGAGAAGGGCTTTTTCTTTTCAGTATACTTGCGGCTGCGCCGCTTCCATCAGTTTTTATTTGTCTACTTTTGCGAAAAATGCGTGTTACGCAAAAGTAGACAAATAAAAACTGAGTTGACAATGCCGCAGGCATTGCCAGATGGGAATAAATCGGGGAAGGAGAGAATAGAGAATGATCGAGCAGGAGAAGATTTCGCTGCCGAAGGCTTATGAGCCACAGGCGGTCGAGGGCAAATGGTATCGTTTCTGGGAGGAGCGCGGCTACTTTAAGCCGCGCCCGGAGGCTGCGGGTAGGCCGACCTTTGTGATCAGCATGCCGCCGCCGAATGTCACCGGGGCGCTGCACCTGGGGCACGCGATTACTGCGACGATTGAGGATATTCTGATTCGCTATCACCGCATGCGTGGAGACGACACGCTCTGGGTGCCGGGCGAGGATCACGCGGGCATTGCCACGCAGACGGTGGTGGAGCGCCAGCTTGCCAGCGAGGGCACCGACCGGCATAAGCTTGGACGCGCGGCCTTTGTGGAACGTGTCTGGCAGTGGGTGCATCAGTATAAGAGCCGCATTCAGGATCAGCACCGTCGCCTGGGCGCCTCCTGCGATTGGTCGCGCGAGCGTTTCACGCTGGATGAGGGCCTCTCGAGGGCTGTGCGCGAGGTCTTTGTGCGCCTGTACGAGGAGGGGCTGATCTATCGGGGCGAGCGCATTATCAACTGGTGCCCGGTCTGTATGAGCGCACTCTCGGACCTGGAGGTCAATCACGTCGATACTAAAAGCACGCTGACCTATGTGCGCTATCCCCTCAAGCCGCTTGAGGGCCAGCAGGAGAGCGAGACCGAATACATCAGCGTAGCGACGACGCGCCCGGAGACTATCCTGGGCGATACCGCTGTGGCAGTCAATCCCAGAGATCCGCGTTATGCGCAACTGATTGGCCGGCTGGCTATTCTGCCGGTGATCGGACGCGAGATTCCGATCGTCGCGGACGAGGCGGTGGACGCCGGCTTTGGCACCGGGGCGGTCAAGGTCACGCCCGCCCACGATCCCACCGACTTCGAGATTGGCTTGCGCCACGATCTGCCGCGCGTGCAGGTCATTGGCTTCGATGCGAAGATGACCGCCGAGGCCGGTCCCTACGCCGGACAGGACCGCTACGAGGCGCGCAAGAATCTGGTCGAGGAGCTCAAACGCCTGGGCCTGATTGTCAAGATCGAGGAATATATTGTGCCGCTAGGCCGCTGTCAGCGCAGCGATACCCCGATCGAGCCGTTGGTTTCCAAACAGTGGTTTGTCAGGATGGCTCCTCTTGCCACGCCGGCTATCGGTGCGGTCAAGGCCGGCCTGCTGAAGATCGTGCCTGAACGATTCACCAAAACCTACATGGACTGGCTGGAGAATATCCATGACTGGTGTATCTCGCGCCAGCTCTGGTGGGGCCATCGCATCCCCGTCTGGTACTGCGACAACTGCGGGCAGATGACCGTCAGCCGCGAGGATATCACGGTCTGCCCGCACTGCGACAGCGCGGATCTGCACCAGGACGAGGACGTGCTGGATACCTGGTTTAGCTCCTGGCTCTGGCCCTTTAGCACGCTGGGCTGGCCGGAGATCACGCCGGACTTGCAGCGCTACTATCCGACCACCGTGATGGAGACCGGCTACGATATCATCTTCTTCTGGGTTGCGCGCATGGTGATGTCGGGCATCCATTTCCTGGGCACGATTCCGTTCCAGACCATCTACCTGCACGGTCTGGTGCGAGATGCAAAGGGCGAGAAGATGAGCAAGTCCAAAGGCAACGTCGTCGATCCGCTGGAGGTCATGGACCAGTTCGGCACCGACGCCCTGCGCTTCACCCTCGCGACCAGCAGTACGCCGGGCAATGATATGAAGCTGGTGCCGGAGCGCATCGAGGGCAATCGCAACTTCGCCAACAAAATCTGGAACGCCTCGCGCTTCGTCATCACTTCAACCGCTGAGATCGGTGGGGGCGTGCCGGCTATCGACGAGGTTCAGCCGACGACGCTGGCGGATCGCTGGATACTGCACCGCCTGGCCCGACTGACCGGCGAGGTCACGCGCCTGATCGACGACTTCCAGCTTGGCGAGGCCGGGAGGCAGATCAACGATTTCTTCTGGTCGGATTACTGCGACTGGTATGTCGAGAGCGCCAAAGTGCAGTTGAGGCAGGGCGACGAGGCGACGCGCCGTGCGACCGCAGGCATCCTGCGCGCCGTGCTGGACCAGAGCCTGCGCCTGCTGCATCCGTTCATGCCGTTCGTCACCGAAGAGGTCTGGCAGCATCTCTATCGCAGCAGCGTTCCTGAGGAGGAGCAGTGGCCGGCTCCGGCGCTGATCGTCGCTTCCTGGCCGCAGGCGAACCTCGCGGCGCTGGACGAAGCGGCGGAGAGCGACTTCGCGCTGGTGCAGGAGATTATCGTGCGTATTCGCGATGCGCGCAACCAGGCCGGCGTCGAGCCTGCCCGGCGCGTGCAGGTCATCCTGGTTGGCGGCAGTCGTCTGGAAATGCTCAAGGCGCAGACGCCGCTGATCGAATTTCTTGCGCGCACCGAGCAACCGCAACTGCATGAGCGGCTCGCGGAGAAGCCCGCGCAATCTATGAGCCTGCTGGCCGGTCCGGTCGAAATCTATCTGCCCCTGGCGGGCATGCTGGATCTCGGCAAAGAACTTGCCCGCCTGGAGCGCGATACAGCCGCTACCGAAGGAGAGATCGCCCGCGTCCAGGGGCGGCTCGCCAACGAAGCCTTCGTCTCGCGCGCCAGGCCAGAGGTCGTGCAGAAAGAGCGCGATCGATTGGCTGAACTGGAGGAGCGGCTCGCCAGGCTGAAAGAGAGGCGAGCAGAACTGAGCGGGTAGCCCGACTCCGCTTTCTTAGTAGCGCGTCAGACGAGCCGTTTGAGCGGAGGTGTGCTGCGCACATCTTCGCCGGCCCAGGATGGATGCCACTAGAGGCGCTGTCCTTTCTCTCTCATCCAGAGGATTGACTGAATCAGAAACCAGCAGAAGCTGAGAATGATGAAGATGTAGAGCGCAACCCCCGCCCAGAGGCTGGCCGACGTGGTAGAGATCCCGTTCGGGAAGCGCAAGAGCAACGTGAGATGGAACAGGCTGGTCAGGACGACCCACAGGCAAGGGATCACCAGCTCAAACGGCTGACGCACTTTGAGAGCGCAGAACAGCAAGAGCGCGCCGGTCATGAGATACCAACAGGCGAAGACGCGAGCGAGGAGGGGAGTGATTTGCCAGGGCCAGATAGAGATCATCAGATCGGGCCAGAACAAAGAAAGGAGCGCCCCCAGGGTTATAGGAATTCCCAGGACCCAGCAGATCAGAATAATCACGTTGAGCTGCTTCTCGCGGGGAGGAGCCTGCGCTGCTCTCGCCTGCTGCTTGCGCCATGCCAGCAAGGTTACGGGCGGGATAAAGGCATACACCGCCGTCCAGATCCACGTCAGAGGATAGAGCCAGTGGAATTTGTCGGCATGGAGAAGCGTCGTCACAAAGAGTCCGAAAGAGAGCGCGGCAAAAGGCAAGACAAATGCTCGGATCGAAAGCCAGGAGCGGATGGTGAACAGGCCCATGCCCGTCACAAGGATGCCTACCAGGTATCCCACGCCCTGAAAAGCGGCATTGATCGGGGGATTGATCGACCAGGCGAACCAGTCTTTTGCTAGAGTAGGAAAGCCATACAGGAAGATCCCATTCGCAATAGCCAGAATGAACGCCGGCCAGAGCAGCCGCCGGGCAGCGGGAAGAAAAGGCTCTAATTGCTGCTCTCCCGGGGCTATACTTTGTGCTGAAAGGTTTTGATAGCTCATAGATAGCTCCCTCTACTGCCTGTTCGGGAAAAGCGCCTTTCCCAAACAGGAATACGCGTAATGCTTTTGATGGCATGTGGTCGTCTCGCAACAGCGCCAGGAGCCGGAGGAAAGAGCTCCTGGTCTGTTTGTCGAGAGGCGGCGCCGTCTTTAGAGGGAAGTGTAGGCTCTTTGGGCGACAACGCACATGGGTAAGAATACCCATTTCCCACGCGCTTTCGTGCAACGCTGGAAAGAGATCACCCTTGCCTGCGCGATCCATTTGTTGCTGCTGTTTTATGCCGGATTGTTTATTGCCTGCGCAAGCGCGTCGAGGGCGGCCATTTTAAGAACATGATCGATGCTGCGAGGTTCTAATCGAGAGCCACAGCCTCTACAGGAATGGTCTTTTCTCGCGCGGGCGAGCTCGTCGCCGCTTTCGCACGGCGCATCGTCGATGCGGCATCGCGGTCACGCACGAACAGCGCGATCCCGGCGGCGGTCAGCGCGAGCAGGGCTGCGGTTATGAAAGCAGCATGATAGGCATTCAAGTTTGGCTGCACGCTGCCGTGCGCGGAGAGCGTGACGGGTCCAATCACGCTGATCACCGTGCCCAGGATGGCGACTCCTAGCGCGGAACCGAGCTGGCGCTGCACATTATTCAGCGCGGAGGCGCGCCCGGTGGCAGCCGGCGAGATCGTCGCGAAGGCAGCAGCCTGAACCGGAATAAAAGCATAGGCCATGCCCGCACCGACGAGGAACATCAGCCCGCGCATCACCCACAACTCAGTGTCCAGTCCGATCAAGCAAAGGAGAGCCATCATAGCGGCCACGCCGGTCAAGCCAGCCGCGATCAGCCGGCGGGGTCCGATCCGGGGATAGAGACGCGCCACAAGCTGAGTGGAGACGACCACGCCGAGCGCTTCGGGGAAAGTCGTCAGGCCCGAAAGGAGCGGCGAGGCCCCGCGCGCCTCCTGGAGAAAGAGGGGAGCCACGAAGAGAATGCCGAGAAAGCCCGCGCCGGAGAAGACCGTCACCAGGTTGCAGGTGCGAAACAGGCGGTTGCCGAGCAGGCGCAGATCGAGCATCGGCTCTTTCACACGCAGCTCAATCACCACAAAGGCGATCAGCAGGAGCAAGCCCGCGAGGCAACTGCCGAAAATGTTGAACGAGCCCCATCCATAGGTCGGGCCTTCGGTCAGCGCGTACATCAGCAGCGCCAGGCCGCTGCCGGCCAGCACAAAGCCGGCGGGATCAAAGCGGCCCGCGCTCTTCTCAAAACGTTCCTCTTGCAGAAAGAAGAGGCCGAACAGCAGCGTTGCAAGCCCAATGGGGACGTTGACATAAAATACCCAGCGCCAGGAGAACTGCTGTACCAGGAGACCGCCGATCACCGGACCACTGGCGGGAGCGATCACTGTAGGCACGTTAAGCACGCGCGAGACGGCCACGCGCTCCTCTGGCGGGAACGTGCGATAGAGAATCGTCATCCCAACGGGCGTCAAAGCGCCGCCGGCAGCACCTTGCAGGACGCGGAACGCGACCAGCATGGGGAGGCTCTGGGCCAGGCCACAGAGCGCAGAGGCCAGGCAGAAGAGGGCCAGCGCAAGCAAAAAGACGCGCTTCGTGCCCCACTGGTCGCCAAGCCAGCCCGAAACGGGAATCACCACTGCCAGGCTGACCAGGTAGCCCACCACCACCGCGTCGATCGAGGTGCCCGGCACATTGAACTGACGGCCCAGCGCGGGCAGAGCAACATTAACGATAGTCGAGTCCATAATGGACATAAACATTGCAGCTACGAAGACAATACAGACGGTTATTTTCTGTTCGGGCCGACGAAAACGCATACGCTCCCCCGTGACGTTACCGGATTGAAATACATTTGTGTGACGGTTTGCCAAAATACCAAAGGACTGTGGCCGGTAGGCACACAGTCAGATTTGGATGATTATATTTATCTCTAACGATAGAAAGAACAGGGATTATTCCCCTGCTGGTAAGTAGAGGGAAACTCACCCGGCATAAGCGGACATCTCCTCGATCGTTCCTTTGGTAAACTGCTCATTGTAGAGGCGCGCATAGAGGCCATTGCGGGCGAGCAGCTCCTCATGGGTGCCGCGTTCGACGATCTGGCCTTTATCGACCACCAGAATTATGTCGGCAGCCAGGATAGTCGAGAGGCGGTGAGCAATCGCCAGGGTGGTGCGATCCTTCATCAGGGGTTCCAGCGCGGCCTGAATCAGGCGTTCGGAGTGCGTATCCAGGGCGCTGGTCGCCTCATCCAGGATCAGGATGCGCGGATTCTTCAGAATCACGCGGGCGATCGCAATGCGCTGCTTCTCGCCGCCGGAAAGTTTATAGCCACGTTCGCCGACGATGGTATCGTAGCCGTCGTCCAGCTCCATAATGCGATCGTGGATCGCGGCTGCTTTGGCGGCGGCGATCATCTCCTCCTCGGTGGCATCCTCGCGCGCGTAGAGCAGATTTTCGCGCACAGAGGCGTGGAAGAGGTAGGTTTCCTGCGTCACCATGCCCACGATCTCGCCAAGCGAGGCCAGGGCGATATCCTTCACATTGATGCCATCGATCTCAACTGCGCCGCTCTCGACATCGTAGAGGCGAGGGACCAGGTAGGTCGTCGTCGTCTTGCCCGCCCCGCTGGGTCCGACCAGGGCGGCGAGCTGGCCAGGCTCGATGTGGAACGAGACGTGGTCCAGCGCCGGACGCGGAGCCTCATCCTCCGTGCTGCTGCGCACCGCCAGGGGTTCGGGCGAAACCGGGCGTCCATTCCTGCCGGACTCCTGCTCGGCGGAAGAAAACAGACCGCCGGCCAGGGACTGAGGGTCGCGCTGGTAGGTAAACGAGACATCCTTAAACGTCACCGCGCCGCGTACATCCTCCGGCTTCAAGCGAAGCGCGCCCGGCTTATCCTGAATCTCGATCGGCAGGTCGAGATACTCAAAGATGCGATCGAAGAGGGCCAGCGCACCCTGCACCTGGACCTGGATATTGAGCAACTGGCCGATGGGGAAGAAGAGGCGGCTTTGCAGTGTCGTAAAGGCCACAATCTTTCCCAGCGTAATCGGGGGATTGACGGGATTATGAATAATTTGCAGGCCCGCAACGAGATACACGATCGCAGGAGTTACAGAGAAAAAGACATTGATAAACATAAAGAACCAGCGACCGATCAATTGCTGGCGAATCTCCAGATTCGTCAGGCGCTGATTCTCCTTCTCAAAACGCTCCTGCGCATACTTCTGGCGGCCAAAGGTCTTCATCAGCAGGATGCCGCTCACCGAAAGCGTCTCCTGCATCTGCGCGGTCAGCGTTGCCATGCTCTCCTGGGTCTCCTTGCTTGTTGCGCGGCGGACCTCGCCGACCTTCGTTGTAATCCACAGGAAGATCGGCAGCAGGCCGAGCGAGATCAGCGTCAGCAGGGGACTGAGGATCAGCATCGCCACGATCGTGCTGATCACGGTCGAGATATTTGCCACGATACTGGTGGCAGTATTCGTCACCACATCCTCCACGCCGTTCACATCGTTTGAGAGGCGCGACTGAATCTCGCCGGTGCGCGTTGAGGTAAAGAAGCGCAGGGACATATTCTGCAAATGCGCATAGAGCTTATTGCGGAAGTCGCGCATCACGTTCTGCCCGATCAGATTATTCAGGTACGTCTGGCCGACGCCGACCAGTCCTGTCACCACGGGCATCACGAACATAATCCCAACCAGAATAAACAGCAGGGGCGTATTGCCCCTCCCGATCGCGTCATCGAAGATAAAGCTAATCATCAGCGGGTTGACCAGGCCCAGGACAGTCGTGACGAGGATGGCCCCCAGGACCAGGGCGACCTGGAGTTTATAGGGAGCGAACGAACGGGCTACGCGCCGGAGTGTGTGCGAATCCGTTTTGCGCCCGCGTCTTTTCTGTTCTTCGAGGTAGGCAGCCATGCCGCCGCCTCCGCGCATACCGTACATAGACAAAGGACTCCTGAATAGAGACTCTGCGAGAGAAGTGGAGCAATGCTCTTTTTCAATGTTTGTAAAAGCTAAGTATACAGGATAAGAAAGTGAAATGCACTGGTGAAGCGATCGGGAGAGCCCCTGTACATTTTGCCAGGGCAGAGGAAAAGAGAGCTGCCGGGGGCAGCCCTCTCTTTTTTTCAGTTTGCGCGCAGTCGGAGAGCCGGCGGGGGTGAGCCGAAGCGGCTATTAGCCAAGATTTGCCTGAGAAAGGCGTTTGTAAGCCAGGCTGCGCAGAGCCGACTGTCGGCCACGTTCAGCGGGGTCCGGGGAAGGCGCGCGCTGGTAGTCCTGCAGGCGGATATTCGCGGCCAGAAAAGCCTGTTGAAGGACAGAGGGTTCCGCGTCAAAGCAAGAACGATCCGCCAGGTCGGCCAGAATAGCCGCGCGTAGCTTGGTGGAAAACGAAGCGATTGTCTGGGCCGAGACGGCCAGTAGCCATTCTTCATAGATTTTCTCCTCAGCCTCTTGTGAAGGATCGACCAGAAGATCTAACGAGAGCTGTTCGGTTGAGCCTTCTCCATCGTGAGAGAAATGCAGCAGGCGCAGCTCTCTGCGGCGCATATCGAAGAAACAGTGTTTGGCGATCACAATGCTCAAATGCTCGAAGGAGCAAATAACCGCGCCCTTAGCGTGAGCCTCCCTGGCATACTTAAAGATTTTCTCCATCGAGGTTTGCAGAATATCCTCGACAATCTCCTGTTCCTGGCCTTGCCAGATCAGCACCCCTGCATGATAGACCCAGGACCTCACCAGGGGCCGGAGCAGACAATACAGCTCTGCCCAGCGAGCGTCCTCATCCACAGCAGAGGCTCGCGTAGAGGGACACGTTGGAGTAGGAAGGCAAACTGTATATGAGGACATCTATGTACTCCTTTACATTTGCACCGTAAGCACGGATCTCACCAGATATCTAAAGGGGGACCAGGCTACGAATCGAAATAATGCACAACCGGCACCGACTGAGAACTTTTCCATAACGTTGTCTCCGATACATATATTACATAGAAAAATTGAAGTTGTCAAGATTTTTTAAAGGAAAAAGAGGGAGAAGAGAAAAATTTTGCGTATTTTTAACATAGATTTTAGAAATCCAGTCTATCAACCTCTTTTCATGGCCTTTGTAGTCGCTTTCATGGCAGATTTTGACAAAGCATGACACATCACAATCCGTATAATTTTAGAAATGGAGAAGATTTATAGGGGTATAGAGATTTCCTGAGCATAAAGCCTCAGAAAAAAGATATGTTTGTCGTGATTTTCTGAGATACAAAGCTTTTAATCCTATTTTTATTGACAATCAGAAAGCATAACCTTAAGATTTATGCATATTGTGAAAAAATTTAGATTTTTTAGTAAAAAATTCTGCACCGAATCCTTATATACTCCTCAATTCTTTCTGACGGGCGCATCAGTTGTAAGGGAACGGGCGGGACTCTCTTGCCGAGTGAAATGAGGAGGCAGAGAAAAAGCACGATTTTGCACGCAGTCTGGCCAGATTTGGCAGGAAGGTAGGTATAAGCTTTGTGCAGGCGCGCCGACGGAACATGTCTGGCATCGCCAAAAGAAGCGGTCCTTTCGTACTCGCTGCCGGTCGGCAGAAGCGGGAAGGATCGCAGGGAGTGAGGCGGGAGGCGAGGGCTGAGTGTGTGTTTCGGCCTGGTTTAGCACACACTAACAAGATGACAAACTGTCATCAGGAAAACCGTTTCGGCTTTGCGGAAAGCTAGCAACGGCGCAAGCGACAGATGTAAAGCCGGGCAGGAGTGTTTATCATGGCAGAGATAATTTTTGCTATTGGCCGTCCTGGAAGCGGAAAATCGCTCACGGCCCGATGTATCAAAGAGGCTACAGCGGGGCCAGAGTACCGGGTGCCAGGGCTAGCTTACCTGGAAGGCTGGTCGGCCTTACACGTGACCGATTACGACTTCCTCTACCGGATGTTCCGGAAAGATATGAAGAAGGAAGAAGCGCATCGGAGGTTTCGTCCAACCAGCTTCGGCGGTTTCGATGTGCTCGATCTTCGCGTTTTGCCGCTTGCGCTCCGGCAGGTGAGCGCCTATATTGCCGAGCATCTTCACGAAGAGAGAACGCTGATCCTTGTTGAATTTGCCCGCCGGGATTACAGTTATCAAGAAGTCTGGCGGCACTTTCGCAGTGACATGCTTGACCATGCCTCTTTCCTCTATCTTGAGGCCGACATAGAAACGTGCATGCGGCGGATCGAGCAACGAGCCCTCGATCCGGTATGTCTTGACGACCAATATGTCTCCCGCGAGATCATGTTAGGCTATTACAGTTCCCCTTCCGGTGAGCCTGCCAATTTGAGGCGATACTTTGGAAAAGAGCGGGTTGTGGCAATAGAAAACAATGGTCCCTGGTGGGAGACGTGGATCGGGATAAGCCAGTTTCTCTGTAAGATTCCGGCGAGGGTACTCGTCCCTCAACGGCAGACGGTCGAACTCATGCTGGCGCACTAGCCAGGGAGCAACTACATGAAGCTACTGCCCGTTTGATTTAGAATTACCCTCACTGATTGATTAGCACCTGCCAGCCTGGCAGGTGCTCTCTCTTTTTCCTTCCATGCCACGATGGAGAAAATTTTTTCGTTGCATTTTACAAATAGCCTTAACATTTTTAAGATAATCTCTGGATGAAAGTCATTCTAAAAAGAAGTGTCCCTGGTTAAGGAAAATTCATTGACAATGTACGCCGAAACCAGTAGAATCGAGGAAAAGGATGTTTAAATTTTTTGTGCAACCAGCAGTGACTGTCATACTCCCTGTAGAAATTCTAACATTGCGGAAGAAGTTATGAGAGAAACTGGAGCTTTCGGTCCTCTTATGAGAGATGAACACGGGTATTGTATCCGCAAAGGGTTATTCATTTTTTACAGGAGGCGACAGTGAACGAGCAGATTAAACAAGATATCAGGCATTACTTGCAGCAGGGCGAAAACCAGGCTCGTATCTGGAGAAGCATTCAGGATGCACGGGAGAATGTTACCGTGACCATCAGTCGAGCTGCGAGTCTCTTTAACTTTAGCGAAAGCAAGCTCAGAGAATGGGAAAAGCGCGGGCTGCTGCGCACAGAGCGCCCGCTGCTGGCGTCCGAAAGCAAAGGCTCGACCGGCCACCGCCAGTACTCGCAGGCAGAGCTGGATAAGCTGGCGATCATCAAGGATTTACTGGATCACGGCTATGCTTTGAGCGACATTCCGCCCGATATAGACCGTCTCTGGCGGGAGGTGAATCGCGAGGGAGCCGGCCAGGGAGGCGTGCACTCTCTCGTTGTCGAGGCCGGAGCCGCACAACATCCCCCGATTGACGCGCATGTGGAGCAGATGGACCAGCAGGAGTTCTGGCGCTATTTTGTGACGCAGGCTCTGCGCATCTCGCTGACGTTGATTTGTGAGGACGTGCCGGACACTGCCGTGGCGGGATTAATTATGCCCTTAGAGGGCCGCTCATTCGAGCATACGCTTCTGGTGACGGCGCAGGACCTGGCGAGGGTTGGTCCCGCGCTGGTTGGCTGGCGAGGCAGGGATGGCTCTTTCTATACCTTTCTCGACGACGCGCCTACCTTCGAGTACCCAAGTGATTTTCGCTTTGAAGCATTCCCGGCGGTGGGCGAGCCGCCGTCCGGGAAGGAGAGCGAACTGAAGCAACTCTTTATTGTGGTGCAGCGCAAAGCCAGGCAGCTCTCGCTGAATGCCGAGCGCAGTGGGGCTATCCGTCGCCTGCTCAATCTTGTTTTTACTCATCGAGATACCTGGAAGCCTTTCTTTGATTATGGCAGGCGCGACTGGCTTTACCAGGCGCACGATCAGGATCTCTCAGAAGAAAGCTCGATTTTTCAGCGCATGCTTGAGCAGGTCATTGAACTGGGAGAGGGCCGCTGGAAATTCTGCGCCCTTCTGCTCCCTCGCGACGCGAGTTTGCCCGTTCAGCAGCAGAGCCTGGTAGTACGCGCACAGACAAGCCTCTCGCCTTTTGAGATTGGCCTGACGACGATCAACCCTCAAGAGATTGGGGAGACAAATAGCCTGACCTTGAGGGCCTTCCAGAGTGGGCAGATCGTCCTGGTACCGGCAGCCCTGGCCGGAGAGCAGATGACTCATCCTCTTTACCTTAAAGTGATAACGAGTACGCCGCAGAGCATTGCGCAGGGGATGCCAAAGCAGTTACAGCAAAAGCCTCCCTCAGGAGAGGCAGTGCATTCCGCTATCGCCGTCCCTATTCCGGGCGACTATGGCATCTCTCTCGCTGTGTTGTATATAGAAGCTGATGGCGCGGATGCATTTTCGCTGGAGGACCAGCGCGTCTTGCGCATGACCGGGCGTATGTTAGAGGAGTTGCTCCTGACTGCCAGCGCGCGCACCCGGCTTATGGGCAGACCAGGAGACATGATTGAGCGTCCTTCGGTTGTCGATACAACCTTTGACGAGTTCGCGGGCGAAACGGACTTTCTCGCGGAAATTGACGCTCTCCTCTCCAGGATTCAAAGCCAGCACTTTTCTGCAGAAGCAGCGAAAGGAGAAATATCGATCATCTCGGTCGATATAGATAACCAGAGCAGCATTGCCATGATGTATGGCAATCGGGTGGCCAGGAATCTGAGCCAGCAGGTTGGCCTGCGCATCGCCAGGCAGATGCGCGCGGAAAGCGGATTTCGAGCAAACAGGTTGTTCCATATCTCGGCGGATAAATATTATATTCTTCTGGAGGGTGTTTCGCTGGCCAGTGCGTCCGGCCAGGCCCGGCAGTTAAAGAGCGCGCTGAACGGCACGTATCTCATTCTTCCCACCTCGGCCACTCCCAACAGACCTGCTCAGCCGATAAACATGCTCAAACTGCCCGATGTGACAGTGCATATTGGGGTTTCTTCCTATCCTCTGGAGAAGCTGGACGAGCTATTGAAGCGCTATCCTCTTGATACCTCGAAAATATATGTGCGGACGCTTATCATTGCAGGTATTGAGGAGATGTTAGAGCGAGGAAAGAACGCGGGGGGCAACTGCATTTTTGCCTGGGATCGTGAGATCTGGGGATATAAGCGGCTGGAGTAGAGACCGACAGAGAGGGACGGGATGCCATTGCGCCATTTCCACGTGAGGGTAGATGTGGTAAACTAGAGAAAAGAAGCAATCCTCACATCAAGAAGGACTGACGCCAGTGGCATCCACGCACAAACCCTTTGATAAGCTCACTCCGATCCATCCACGCAAGCGCATTACGTTGGAGACGGGACCGACCGCTCTGACCGGGCGCTTGCTCGATCTTTTTGTGCCGCTCGGTTTTGGGCAGCGGGCGTTGATCGTCGCGCCGCCCAAAGCGGGCAAGACGACCATCCTGCGCCAGATCGCCGCCGCCATCCATCAGAATTTCCCTGAAACCGCCGTCTTTCTCTGTCTGGTTGATGAGCGCCCGGAGGAGGTCACAGAGTGGCGCATGGAGGTCCAGGGTCCCGGTGTGCGCATCTATGCCTCCAGCTTCGACCAGGAGTTGACGCGGCACGGGCGGGTGGCCGAGTTGGCTTTGAGCGAGGCGAAACACCTGGTGGGGCAGGGACGGGATGTCGTCGTTTTGCTGGACTCCCTGACGCGCCTGGCCCGCGCCCACAATTTGAGCAACGAGATGTGGAGCGGCTCTGGCAGCCGGACGCTCTCAGGGGGCATTGATGCGCACGCCCTGGAGATCGGGCGACGCCTTTTCGGATCTGCACGCGCTCTAGAAGAGGGCGGGAGCCTGACGATCGTGGCAAGCTGCCTCGTAGAGACGGGCAGTCGCCTGGATGAGGTGGTCTACGAAGAGTTCAAGGGGACAGGCAACCTTGAGATTCGCCTCTCGCGCGAGCTGGCCGACCGACGCATTTTCCCGGCCATCGACCTGCTGGAGTCGAGCACGCGCCAGGAGGAGCGGCTGCTCGCGCCCGATGAGCTGCGCGCGATGTCGATCCTGCGCCGCAAGGTCGCGGACCTGCCGCGCCGCGAGGGCGCGGAGCAGGTCATTCGTGTGCTGGAGAAGACGAAATCGAATGCACAGCTGGTGGCGGCAGTGCTCCGGCAAGAGTAGGCTTATTCCTTCCTCCATCTGACCAGCAGGATCAGCAGCGCGAGAATCACAAGCAAGAGCAGCGCGAGAATCGCCAGAAAGATCAACGTGGTTGTGGGAATGGGAGAGCCGTTCGCGTTATTCTGCGGCGAATTGCGCGTGGTCGGTGGATAGAGGCCGGTAATGATAAAGCGCGGATTACCACCGACTGCGAAGGTATCGCTCACCTGCCTGCCAGGAATGTCGAACAGGGCGATGCGACCCCCGGCCAGGGCGAAGAAGCCCAGGTTGCCATCGCCGGTAATGGCGACCGATTGCGGCGAGCCGTCCAGCTTAATCACGCGTTCGGGTTCCTGAGGGACCTTGTTGCCAAAATACATGGGGGTCAGGACATCCACCGCGTTATGCTTTTTATCGGGCACATAAATTTCGCCGGTATAGGCATTGAAGTCCATCGGCCCGAACTCGCCGCCGGTCAGCAGGGGAGGCGTAGGCTGAAGCGTCTCCAGGCTTACCGCCACGATCGTGCCCTGGCGGGTAGCTGTGTAGACGGTGGCTCCCGGCGGGATCGAGACGTACTGGGGGTTGCCGGGAATGGAGATGGACTGAATTTTGTCGGGCTGAGTGTATACGTTGAGGCTGTTGGCGGTCGTGAACCAGAGCTGGTTGCCGTTGCCCCCGTTGGGACCGGAGCCGACCTCGGCGGTCGCCAGGCCATAGACCGGGCCGCTGACCGCGATTGTTTTCTTGATCGTGCAGCTATTCCCGGCCAGGGCGGTGATGGTTGAGGCGCCGTTGCCGGCCACGTAGAGCAGATTTGCGCCGGGATCGAAGGCCAGCAGCGAGGGCTGGCCGGGAATGCTGGCGCTGCAAACTACCTGCTGAGTGCTGGTGTTGAGCATGCTGACCTCGTTCAGGCCGGGCTGGGCGACGTAGAGAAAGCGTCCGTCGAGGGTGAGATAGAGCATGAATGGATCGCCGTCCAGGGCGATATTCCCGGTGACTTTCTGTTGAGCGACATCGAAGACACTAACTCCCTTGCCCCCGCCCGCGATGTATGCCAGGTTCGGCGCGCCGCCATCCGCGTGAACGAGCGAGGCGGGGAGCGCCAGCGAACAGAGACTGATCAGGATCAGCATCAGGGCAAGCAGGCGGAAGGCAGGAGCGCGATAGTAGACAGAACAAAGGCGATCCCATTGGGAAGCGGGCACTTTCATAATGATACGCAGAATCCTCTCTAGGCTGGCGGGGTCAGCGATTGCCAGGAGTTGCTTGAAGCCTGGAAATGGTAGACCTGGGTGGGATAGGAGAGCGCGAGATAGACCTGTCCGGCGTTGTTGGGATCGGCGACCAGCACCTGGAGATTGCCCTTGATCGCCGGCAGGGGACTCCAGCTCTTCCCACCGTTCGAGCTGCGATAGACGCCCAGGCCGAGCTTGCCATAGAGCATCGAGGGTTGCTCAGGCGAGGCGGTCAGTGAGCTATAAGAATGCTGCGTGTAAACCAGGGTGAAGGTCTGCCCGCCATCGTGCGAGGCGTACACGCCGGCGTCGCCTTCGGCATAGATCGGTCCGTTGGGAAGCGGGGTCGTCATCTCAAAAATGCTGCTCTGAATATTGCCGATGACCTTCCAGTGGGCGCCGCCATCGGTTGTGCTGGCGATCCCCTCATCCCCATAGGCGAACAGGTGGCCGGGCTGGCCGGGAACGGCGAGCAGGCCGAGCAGGCTGCCAAAGGGCAGCGGGCGGCCGGCCTGCGAGAAATGCTGCCCGTTATCCATACTCACGCGCAGGCCGCGCGGTCCCAGTTCGCGCAAATAAATATAGACCTGCGAGGGACTCTGGTTGCCCGCCTGAGCAAAGAAGATCGTGCTGGTGCTGACGCTGGAATCCTTGATCGCAAGCTGCCAGGTTTTCCCTCCGTCGCCGCTGGTGTAGAGGCCGAGAGAGCTGCCCTGCGGGACCGTCGCGGTCTGGTAGAAGGTCAGGACGTACAGGCGCTGAGGATTGACCAGGTTATACGAGAGATAATAGGTCATCACTCCCTGCATCGGCTGGCCGGGACCGCCGGCGGTCTCCTGCCAGGTTTTTCCGAGATCCTGCGAGCGAAAGATACCATAGTGCGTGGCCAGGACCAGCGTGTGATTTGCATCGGGCAGGACTACCATCGAGTGTACATGATTGGCTGCCGTGCCAAAGCCATTGACCTGTATAGGCGTGGGGCTGGCCGTTCCCTGGCCTCCGCCGCTGCCGCTAGCGCACGCAGCAAGCAAAAGGATGAAGAGCAAGAGAGAGAGTAGTTGTATCTTTTTCATCAAGCCATCCCATGTTGCGGGTGATTTTATGGTGTGGGGTCGGGAGTAGCGCGCTCGCCCTTTTTTGCGCTATGGGATTCCTGACCCGATCTATTCGCTTCGAGATACACAACGAATTACAGGCGTGCTACGTCTCACCAAAGCTCATTCGTTGTACCATTTCCGCCAGTGGGCCGGCGGGCCGCCGTGCTCCACCTCTTTTCAGGCTAAAAAGGCGTATAGACTTTAAAGGTCGCCTTATGCAGCGTATTATCCAGCGTATGCAGGCGAACATCGATCTGCCAGTCGCCGCCCATTGAGAGATCGGCGTCGGCGCTGAAGCCGCCCTTGCCGTCGGGCTGGAGATCGGTGCTCTCGGTGCCCATGTCCATATCGAGCATCGTCGTATTGATGGTCACGCCGACCTCGTTCGGACCAAGCTGCTTGCCGGTTGAGAGGTCAGTCACCTGCACGGTGAAGACGTTCGTGCCAAAATGGTTCGGGCTAATCGTCAGCGTCACACTGTACTTGCCATCGCTCGTCTTCGCGGTCCCGTGAAAGGGTCCGGCGACGGCCCCGTTAGGGGGATTCTGTGCTTGAGCGGCGGCGGGGGTGAGCGTTCCGGCGAAGACGTTCAGCAGGCCCACGCAGAGCAGCACGGCCACTCCCAGCCAGGGTTCCCAACTCAGGACGCGAGTCAACTGAGAGGTTCTCTTCCCCAGGCGGCCCTCGCGCAGCTTCACCTGCTGGGCGAGCACGCTGTTGCTCCTCTGCTGTTTTTCGGCTGCCTCAATCTCTGGTGGTTCAGCGTGCGCAACCTCCAAACTGGCCTGAGCCTTCTCCAGGCGTCCTTTCGCGTAGGCATACTTCTGGTACTCTTTTTTCACGCGCGGGCGCAGCCAGAGGACGTGATAGGCGCTGGTGAGGAGCAGCGCGCCCACCAGGACAATCTTCACCAGCAGCGTGCGGCCATAGGCGGTCGTCAGAAACTGCTCGAGCGAGGTCAGGTGGAAGCTCGCGCTGAAAGGACCGGTGACGGTCATCAGAATTACACCGGCGATCGCCAGGGGTGAATACTGCGGCAGGATGGCCAGCAGCGAGCGGGCGCGTTCGTTCAGCGGGCGGCGTTTGAGAACGGGCAGGTAGACGAAGAGAATATACAGCATCCCGCCGATCCAGAGCGCGGCGGCCATCAGGTGCAGCCAGTCGATGACCACCGAATAGGGGAGAATGCTGCCGGAGACGGCTGCAGCGTGGCCGGACATCGTGATTGCGATAAAGAGCAGCGAGGCGAGGAAGAGATTGAGCAGCGGCAGCGCCTGGTTGACCGCGCGCGGGCGCTGCTTCCAGAGCAGCATGACGAGGCCGACGAGCAGGGCGAGCAGGATCACGCCCATGCGCGCCAGCCAGTACGTGCCAAAGCGCCCGCTGGTGGCCTGCTCGACCAGAAGCTGCGGATTCAGGGCGGCGGTCCAGTTATTGCCGGTCAGGGTAAGCACCTGACCATAGAGCACGCCGAGGTTTGCCAGCAGGAGAACGGCCAGGACGGGGAGCGAGAAGCGCCGCTCGAAACGCCCCTCCACCTGCGAATTGAGCGCCTGCTCCTCCTGATGTTTCTCGGCGGCGGATTGTAGGACGAAATTCACCCAGAGCTGCGCGGCGGCCCAGAAGATCGCGCCAAGATCCACCAGCGTCACCGCGACCAGGTAGAAGAGCGTCGGACCGTCCAGGGTGCCTGAGGCGCTGGCATTGCCGAGGAGGCCCTGGCCGGGATTGCTGCCAGGAGCTAGCTGCGGCACAGTGCCGTCGGGATTCCTTACGGTAAAAATAAACGAGCCGAGCAGCACGTGCCCGTCGTCTGCGGAATCGCTGCGCCAGATCACAATATACACAGCCGGGGGGAGATTCGCCTGGAGAGAGACGTCCATCTCCTTGCTATTGCCGGGGTTCACATGGGCATTGCCCAGATCGACGCGCTGCCTCTGCGCGTTCACAACCTGCGCCGTACTCAGAGTTGGGTTCAAGTCCTCGCTAAACCACATCTGCACCTGCGTGGGTGGCGTGCTCAGCAAGGCATCTTGCGCTGGGTTGGAGCTGAGCAAGATAGCGTGCGCGAAGGCCAGCGAGGGGAGCAGAAGAGTCAGGCTAATTGCACAGAGGAGAGCGAGGCTCAAAGGACGGCGAGAGAGTTTCATCGCGAAAATACGTATCATAAGTGTCAATCCCCGGGATATGAAATTTTTTGGTGTGGCCGACGCACGATCTCTACTTGTTTATACAGAAAAGCGTTACTGTGAATTATTCTCGTTTACGCTCGCGAGAGAGTCAAGGGGATTCCTCCCTATATTCCGTAGGTGCTTTCCCGTAGGGTGGTCAGTACATAGTATGCGAGAAGTGTAAACTATGCTAAACTAGGGCAAAAGGAAGAGAAGAGAGGCCGTTCGATGGCAGAGATCCTGCGAGAAGATGAGGCACAGCTCATTATGCGCAGCCAGCAGGGGGATGTCAGCGCCTTCAACCAGTTGGTGCTGCGCTATCAGCAGACTGTCTACAACGTTATCCTGCGCATGCTGGGCGACCGGGACGCCGCCGCCGATGTCACGCAGGATACGTTTATCGCGGCTCTGCGCGGCATCTCGTCTTTCCGCCCTGGTTCCTCGTTTCGCGCGTGGCTGTTACGCATCGCCTCCAATCAGGCTTGCGATCATTGGCGGCGCACGCATCGACATATGCAAGAATCGCTCGATAGCCTGACCGACGAGGAGGAGCCGCATGCTACAGGGGTCTTCAGCACGTTAATCGCCACCGGCGACGAGGTGAACCCGGAGGAAAGCCTGCTTGCTCACGAATTGCAGGAGGTAATCGCGCGCGGCTTGCAGATGCTCCCGCTGGAGCAGCGCGTCGCGGTCATCCTCTGCGACCTTCAGGGGCTTTCCTACGAGGAGATCGCCATTGCAACACACGCAACCCTGGGGACCGTGCGCTCGCGGATCGCGCGTGGGCGTATGCGTTTGCGCGATTACCTCTACCAGAACCGGGAACTTTTGCCCAGAAGCTATCGTTTAATGACTGATAGAGACTAGTCTATTCAAGAGTGGAGCACAGGCGTGGGACAGCATAGCAACGAGCATTTGACAACCGCACAACTTTCGGCGTATCTCGATAAGGAGTTATCGAGGGATGAGGTGGCGTTGTGCGATGCTCATTTACAGTCCTGCTCGCAGTGCCAGGCGGTGCTGGCCGATCTGCGCATCACCTCCGTGCTGCTCCACAGCATGCCGCAGGTTGAAGTGCCGCGTTCGTTTGTGCTGCCGTCCAATCTCGCGGTCCTGCCCGCCGCGCCTGCGCGCTCTGAGCCGCGCATGCTTCAGCCCACACGTTCGCAATACGTCGTCAAGCGCTCGCTGCGCGCCCTGAGCACCCTGGCGGCGGTCGTCGGGCTGCTGTTTATTCTCTTCGGCGCGATCAGCGCACTCCCGCATGGCGGATATGCAACGAACACTGCGTCGATGGCTCCGGCGAGCAGCGCCGCCGGGAAGGCATCAGCCACGCAGACTATCTTTGGAAACCACAACACCCCTGCCGAACAGGCGACACAGGCAGCACAGGCTCAGGCACAGGCGACACGGGCAGCGCAGGCGCAGCATCAGCCGGAGCCAACTGCCACGTCGTCAACGTCAACGCCTGTCGAACCGCAAGCGCCACAGGTCAATCTGCCGACTGCGCTGGATCTCGGTCGACCGGAGGGTAGGCTCAGCATAGGCGCGGCGCTGCTGGTGCTGGGTATTCTGGGCGTTTTGCTCACGCGCCGCTCGCGCAGGGAGGTCGGCGTGCCCTAAGGGAGCGTCACGCCAATCGCATCCAGGCCCTGCTGCATCGTCTGCGGCGTCAGTTCCTGCGGCACCACGAAGCGTACAATGCCGCTGCTATCGATGAAGTAGGTGATGGGCAGGGAGCTTATGCCGTAGGCCCGATCGACTCTAGAATCTGGATCGAAGAGCAGGGGATAGTTCACATGGTAGGTTGCGCCAAAGATCGTGATATCCTCGCGCGGATCGCCGACATTCACTCCCAGCAGAATAAATGCTGCCGACGCGCCATGCTGAGCGTAGATTCCGCGCAGATACGGTATCTCGGCGAGACATGGCGGGCAGGATTCTGACCAGAAATTGATTACTACGGGATGTCCGCGCAGCGTGCGCAGATCGATTGGTCCCCTGCCTGCCCCTGCCCCGCCCTGGACCGGCAGGGTGAACTCCGGCGCGGCCTGTCCCACCGCAATCCCTCCATGTGGCTGCTGGGGAGAAGCTGGCAGGAGGATCAGCGTGAGGAAAATAATGGCCAGCAGGGCGATCGCGCCCAGCACGCTCAATGTGACAATGCGGCGACGATTGCGCGGCGAGCGGGCGCGCTTCACAAAATTTTCAGTCAGCTCGTCTTTCAACTCCTGGCGCTGCTTACGGGCCAGCAACTGCTCTGCTTTTATCTGATTTTTTTCTTCTGCCTGTATCTTCTGGGCCATAGTAAAAATGTCTCCTGACTATCCACGACACATAGTATAGGAGCCGCAGGCGCTTCTGTGCAAGAGGTTGCACAAAAGTAGCAGGTGAAGAGGGAGAGGGACGGGAAATCTGGCAAAATCTCCCAAAAGTAATCGCCTGTAAAGAGAGGAGATAGCTTCTTGTAGTTTTTCAGTTGACGAATAAAACCGAGAAGAGTACTATGCGTGTGGCAAATTATCCATGCCTTTGTTTGAGCGCATTACGTGAACGGGATAGATCACCATGCCACAGAATGCAATTTTGCTGGTTTTCGCAATCATTAACGTGGTCGTGGTAGGCATTTTTACCGCGACAATCCTGGGTCAGTACGTGAGGAGGCGGCGCGAGTCGCAGTTGTACTGGACGATCGCCCTGTTGATGGCTTTTATTGCCACGCTGGCCTATATTTTGATGGTGCTGGTCACGCCGACCAGCCAGATGGGCATCTTCTCCTTTCGCCTGTACTACACGCTGGGGGCTGCGCTCACGCCGGCGTGGCTGGGACTGGGCAGCCTGGCGTTAGTTACCGGCAAGCGTGTAGCGCGCACATTCTGCTTCCTGCTGGGCGGCGCGAGCCTGCTGGCGGTTGTCACGGTTTCGAGCGCCGCGATAGATATGCACGCGCTCAGCAACGTCGCGGGCACGCCGGGGACGGGGGTTCTGGAGCCGGGCGCGTGGCTGCCGATCCTGATTATCCTCAACACGCTGGGGGTTGTGGCCCTGGTGGGCGTCGCTATCTACTCCGGCTGGCAACTCTGGCGGAGCCGCGCGGGCAAAAGCGACACCCGGGCGGGAAATTTGCTCCTGGGGAACGTTCTTATTTTGACAGGAGCGCTCTTCAATGCAGCCGCCGGGACCCTGGCGCGGGCCTTTGGCCTGTCCAGTAGCTTCTGGCTGATTATGGCCCTGGGCTGGATTATCTTCTACCTCGGCGTGTTATTCACCGGCAAACGCAGGAGAACCGCGAGCGAAGCGCAATCGCAAGGCGAGACAAAGGAATCGGCGGCCTCGGCATGAGATCAAAGATCTGGCAGAGAGGTGGTGAGGGCAGCGGTCGCTTTGGATTGGCATTCAGTGCAAGGGAGTGACAAAAAAGTATGGATACCTTGCCGATGCCGGGGAAGAATGAGATAATAGGCGGGGTTATTGAGTTTGAGTGTATCAGGGCGCTATAGAGCATAGCTCTAAAACTGCATTGAAATGCTATAATAAAACTATGCAAAGATGGAGAGCAGGAGGCTTATGACGTTGGATGAGCGAGCGGAGCCGGTTCACGAAAGAACCTATGGGCAAACCACAGTGGAAGAGAGCGGGATGACAAATACGCCAGAAGAACGAGAGAAACTCCAGGAGCAGGGTCGTGGCTACTTGCGCAGCCGACATTGGCAGGAGGCCAGCGCCATTTTTACCCGTCTGATCGAGCAGGATGAAGAGGATGCGGAGGCGTTGATCGGCCTGGCGCTTACCCTGGATCACTTTGGCCAGTACGATCAGATGTATAAGCTGGCCCAGCGAGCCTCGCAATTAAATCCTGCCTCGGCAGAGGCCCTGGCCTGCAAGGCGCGCGCCCTGCAAAAGCTGGAGCGTCTCTCTGAAGCCACGGTTGCAAACGACCAGGCGCTTTTGCTCGATACAAATCTGGCCCTCGCCTGGTTTAATCGGAGCGGGCAGCAGCTTTTGCAGCAGCGCTTTCCCGAGGCGCTGCGTTATGCCGAGCGCGCGATTGAGCTGGACCCGACCGACCCGCGCAGTTGGACCAACAAGGCGCTGGCCTTTGTCAACATGAATCGTCCGTTCGAGGCGTTGGAGGCGGTGAATCGCGCGCTTGCCCAGGACCCTGACCATCTGCTGGCGTTGCAGGTCAAGGGCGAGATCTTGCGCAAGTATGGCCGCTTGCAGGAACTGGTCGAGACGATGCGTCACGCGCTGGAGGTCGCTCCCGACGATATCCCTTCGCTCAACCTGATCGCTTACGCGCTGCGCACCCTGGGTGAGTACGCCCAGCTCTATGAGGCGACCTCGCGGCTGGTAGAGCTTGCGCCCGAGGATCTGTTCGCCTGGGATTGCCATATGTGCGCTCTGCGCGGCCTGGCGCGCTTTGAGGAGGCCATGATCGCGATCGATCATGTGCTGGAATACGAGCCGATGAATATTCGCTACCTGATGATCCGCGCCGATAATCTCCTGCGCCTGGGACGTTATCGCGAGGCTGTCGTGGCCGCCGAGCGCGCCCTGCAATTCGATCATGAGTACGCGCCCGCCCGCCGCATCCATGAAAAAGCTGCCCGCTTGTTGTACCGACAGAAGCGCAAGAAGAAGTAAGAGTTACATCTCTACCAGTTCTTCCAGTTTTTGCAAAACTTCGCTCTGCTGGCCGAGCAGGGGTTCGCGCAGGCGTTCGGCGGCCAGAACGCGAATGCGCCGCTGGTGTTGCTCATAGCGGGCGAGGTCGTCGGGCTGTAAGCCGGTGGCCTCAACCCAGGATACCAGGGAGCCCATACCAACCGGGGGATGTTCGAAGGTGATCCAGACATCCATCTCCCATTTCTCCGGCCTGGGAATATCCAGCAGCACCTCATAGTCGGCGATCTCCGTGCCCAGGAGCGCGCCCAGCTCTTTGGCCAGGGAGATCTCGACCTGACGACGACGGCGGGCATCCCAGAAAAGCGCGTCCAGGCGATTGTACAGGCGCCCGGCCAGGCGACTGATCTCCAGAATACCCTTAAATGGATGGCGCAGTTGCAGACCCTCAGTCAGCGCGCGTGTGCTGGCGGGCATGTCGGGTCCGGCCAGCAGGGCGAGGAGGGAGGCATCGTCCAGTCCCATCAAACGCTCGACGCTCAGTGCTTCGCTGTGAAGCGCCTCATGGACTGCGCGCAAGAGCATCATCTGGAAAGCCCGGCTGGTGTGGTGCCAGTAGATATTGTCGAACATCTCCTGGCGAGCGTGCAGCAGCGAATGGAGCGGGCTGATCCCCTTATGCGTCACCACCACGCGCGGCTGTCCATTGACGGAGGGATGGACGCGCAGTGAGCCCTGCAAACGCGGCATATCGACGCCGCCATAGGG
>Ga0070740_10001477_pt1 | contig 32047 bp, 25 predicted proteins | sample Coa_R2_FD_67286 | JGI IMG/M metagenome (GOLD analysis project Ga0070740, IMG submission 67286) | Surface soil microbial communities from Centralia Pennsylvania, which are recovering from an underground coalmine fire - Coalmine... | ecosystem: Environmental > Terrestrial > Soil > Unclassified ...
ACGGGCGGCACCGTCACGGTTCTGAACACGGAACGGTTGTAGCGTCAGCGATGGCAGCGGCCCGGACGGCTGTAGAGGAAGGAAACGCCTACGCCATCCGGGCCACAGGACTACCCCCACCTATATAACGGCGCAGGCGCCTGCGATATTACACCCACTATGTCCTTTGCATCCTCGGATGCGCTCCGGGAATATAGGGAATCGGGTTCGCGTTCACACACCTGTACCCGTGGGTAACGAACGTGGCCCGGCCGGCCAAGAGGAGGGGGCGGCCGGGCCACCGGAGGGACGGTGGTAGCCCGACCATCCCGCGAGCAAGCGACCGCGGGCCGCCGAAAGTGGGTGCGGGCGTTCGGCGCCACGCGCTTTTCGAGGGCCGCGCTGTGCCCCCTGCAGCGCGGCCATTTCTCTGCCGCGCCCCTGCTGATCGCGGAACAGAGGACGAAAGCCTCACGGTGGGCCGAGTGGCTCAGCAAAGCGAGCAGCCACCGCGGCGATCAGTAACGCGAATGGCACCTGTAACGCCAGGGGCCAACCCGCCGTTAAACATGTTGAGAGGCGACGGCGGGGCGATTGGCTGAGGTCCCCCGCCGTCGCTTCCCTTGAGGGAGAGTGCCATGACCACCCACGATGCACCCGCTTTGGCCACCATCAGGGAGCGGATTGACCACCTACGGGAGGACATCCGCCGCTTGCCGCCCATCGGGGACGTGCCCATGCGCAAGCGGCCGGCGGCCGCCGCGAAGGTGGTCGCCCTGTATAACGAGCTCGTGGCCCTCACCGGCGAAGCCGATCAACTGGGGTGCGAACAGCCCTCGGACGCGCCGCAGAGACCGTCGGCGCAGTAGTCCTCCGTGACGCATCACTTGATATGTTGTCTCGAGCCCACCCGCGCATGGCTGAACTGACGCTGGCGGCGCTGCGTGAGGTGATGCGCGCCTCGAGCCCACCCGCGCATGGCTGAACCGGTCAGATAAGTTGTCCCAGAGGATTGGCCTGCATTATTCGTGGCCCCCGGAGGTTGTCGGCGACCTCGCCGTGCTCAGACGCGGGGGCGGCGGCCTGTACGGGGTGGTGCCAGCGATCACCTGCAGCGACGTTGCCGCGATTCAGAGCACCTGGATGCTGTTGATCGAATCAAGCGCTAAAGCAAGCAAAATAGTTTTGCGGCGCAATTCGGGACTTTCGGCCCTGGCGGCGGGCCTTGCGCTTGTGTATCATACCTTTTATAAGATGTGGCGGGCTCCGGTTTAACGAAACCCATGCCAGGGCCCGCGCCTAGCCGCCGTTCCAGGAGGAACTCGATGTCCGCAGTGCTGTCCCAAACGCTCCCGCTCACCTTCGACCGGCACAAGCTCGCCGAGCTCACACACCTGTGCCATGCTTGCGGGATCACCAACCACAAAGCACCGGCCACGTCCTTTGTGTATCGCAGCGGGGCCTCGTTCTGCTTCAACTGTTGGGAAACACTGCCCGGGCCGGCGATTCGCCGAGTAATCCAGGAGGTTACGTTGCGCGGAGTGCCCCTGTCCTGATAGGCGCGACATCTCCCGGTAGGGCCGCCCTGGCGGGCGGTTGCATCATCACCCATGTCCAGCCGCACGGCCGATCGGCCGTGCGGCTGGCCGTCGCTGCGCCGTGAGAGGTTGCTGCCGGCTCCTCGTGCGGTTGCCGCGGGACGATATAATCGAGGCAGCCAGATCGGCGCTCCCTGGTTCCTACAGGAGGAGATGATGCGCGAGACCGAGGCGCTCCTGACCTTAAGCCCGCACCAGGCGCACACGCTGCTGGCCGTGTTCGAGCACCTCTTCCCGCTATCCGACCTCGGGCACAGCATCGCCGAGGCCGGCGTGCTCACCTACCTCGATCGCGCCCTGGCCGGCGCCTATCGCGACAGACTGGATACCTACCGCCTGGGGCTGGCCGGGCTGGACCGCGCGGCGACCATCCTGTACGGGCAGCCTTTCGCCGGTTGTTCGACCGAGCAGCAGGAGGGCCTGCTCGCCGCGCTAGAGCAGGGCACCCTGCCGGAGTGGCGCGTGCCGTCGCAGCAGGCCTTCTTCACGCTGCTGCTCGCCCACCTGCAAGAAGGCCTCTTCGCCGACCCGGCTTACGGCGGCAACCGCGACAAGCTGGGCTGGAAGATACTGGGACACCCCGGCGTCTGGCTGGAGAACTCGGCCCAGGAGAACCTGACGCCCGAACCGGTCACCAAGGGCGGCGTGGTGCAGTCGCTCGGCGACCTGGGATATTCCCTGGCCGGACCGGCCACGGCACCTCCCGCCATCCCCGGCTACGACCCGCAGCGCGGCGTCGAGCCGCCGGCCGGGCCCGCCGACGTGGTGCTGGTCGGCGTCGGCGGCATGGGCGGGCTGATCGTCGAAGCCCTGGCCTCGGCGGGCCTGCGCGTGGTGGCGCTCGAAGCCGGCCCCTGGCTGACCTCCCAGCAGTTCATCCCCGACGAGCTGGGTTCCGCCTACTACTGCCGCGCCACCATGGGACCGAAGTTCCTTGACGAGCTACCGCGCTGGCGGCGCCACGAGGGCGATCCCGATCAGGAGGCCACCTTCTCCCTGGGCCGCATGATGAACGCGGTGGGCGGATCGATCATCCACTACGGCGCCTGGCTGCGGCGCTTCCACCCGCACCACTTCCGTCCGCTCAGCCACGTGCTGGACCGCTGGGGCGCCCAGGCCCTGCCGGAAGGCTGCACGCTGGCCGACTGGCCGATCGGCTACGAAGACCTGGAGCCGTATTACACGCGCCTCGAATACATGGTCGGCGTGGCCGGAGACGACGGCAACCCCTTCGTCCCGCGCAGCAAGCCCTATCCCATGCCGCCGCTGCGCCCGTTCCGCCTTGGCGAAGCCTTCCGCCGGGCCACGGCGGAGATGGGCCTGCACCCGCACGCCGTGCCGGTGGGCATGAACAGCGTGCCCTACGAAGGCCGTCCCGCCACCACCTACACGGCCTGGAGCAACGGCTTCGGCTCGTTCAGCGGCGACAAATGGCATCCGGCCCTCGGCACCGTGCCGGCCGCGCTGGCCACCGGAAACCTGGACCTGCGCACGCGCTGCCGCGTGATACGCCTGCTGACCGACCGCGACGGCCATGCCGATGGCGTGGAATACGTGGGCGCCAACGGGCAACTGCACGTGCAGAAAGCGCGCACGGTCATCCTCAGCGCCTACACCTTCGAGAACGTGCGCTTGCTGCTGCTCTCCGGCGACGCGCGCCACCCGGACGGGCTGGGCAATGCGCACGGCGGCGTCGGCAAGCATTTCATGACCAAGATGTTCGCCCACGTGGACGGCTTCTTCCCCGATACCATCTTCAATCGTCACACCGGGCCGGCCGCCCAGGGCATCGTGCTGGACGACTACCTGTCGGCGGAGTTCGATGCCTATGCCCACGGCTTCATCGGCGGCGCCACCCTGGGCGCCGAAAACCAGTTCCTGCCTATCCAGATCAGCCGCGAGAGCCTGCCGCCCGACACACCGCGCTGGGGCGCCGCCTACCGGGACCACATCCGCAACTGGCAGCACCTCGGCGTGGTGCGCATCCAGCCCGATGCGCTGCCCTACGCCGGCAACTACCTGGACCTGGACCCGCGCCACCGCGACCGCGGCGGATTGGGTCTGCCGGTGGTGCGCATCACCTACGATCTGCAGCCCAACGAGCACCGCCTGGCCGACTGGATGGAGGGGCGCGCAGAGGAGATACTGCGTGCCATGGGCGCGAACAAGACCTGGCGCGGCCCGCGCTTCACCGGCGCCGGCAGCAGCCATGAGCTCGGCGGCTGCCGCATGGGCGACGACCCCACCACCTCGGTGGTCGATCGCGAGCTGTGCGTCCACGACACGCCGGGGCTCTACGTCTTCAGCGGCGCGACCTTTCCCTCCTGTCCGGGCGTCAACCCAAGCCTGACCCTGTGGGCCGTTTGCCTGCGGGCGGCCGAGCGGCTGGCCGCACGTCTACGCTCCGGTGAGGAGGGCTAAGCCCGTGCCTGTACATCGGGGAGCGGGTCAGGTCTGGGACCGCGGACGTCCTCGTCCGCCGACGCTCCCGAACAACGAACTCTCGCGGCCTAGGTGCGTAGAAGATGGCTAGCACATCCGCCGCGGACGAACCCCGCGTACTTCTGAATCTTGAGGGGCCGCTGGCCACGCTCACCCTGAACCGGCCACGCAAGCTCAACGCGGTCGACCCGCCGATGCTCGAACAGTTGGAGGTGGCCATCGACCGTCTGGAGCGCGATAGCGGCGTGCGCGCCGTCATCCTGACGGGTGCCGGTGAGCGGGCCTTCTGCGTCGGGGCCGACATCAACGCCTGGGCCGCGCTGCGCCCGCTGGACATGTGGCGCCGCTGGATACGCGAGGGCCACCGCGTCTTCGAGCGCGTGGCCCGTCTGCGGCAGCCGGTCATCGCCGCGCTGAACGGCCATACCTTCGGCGGCGGCCTGGAGATCGCCCTGGCCGCCGATCTGCGCATCGCCGCGGCGGAGGCCGAGCTGGCTTTCCCGGAGGTGAAGCTGGCCACCATACCGGGGTGGGCCGGCACGCAGCGGCTGCCGGCGCTAATCGGCGCCGGGCGTGCCAAGGAGGTGATCTTTACCGGGCGGCGCATCGACGCCGCCACGGCCGAGCGCTGGGGGCTGGTCAACGAGGTCGTGCCGCGTGAAGCGGTCCTGGAGCGCGCCACCGAGATCGCGCGCGAGATCGGCGCCAACGCGCCCGTCTCAGTGCAGATCGCCAAGGCCATCATCGACGGCGGGCTCGGGCAGGCCGGCGGCGTGACCCTGGAGGGGCTGGCCGGCGCGCTGGCCGCGGCCACGGCCGATGCGCAGGAAGGGCTGGCGGCATTTCGCGAACGCCGGCCGCCGCAATTCAAGGGTGAATGAGCCGATTCGGGTGCGTCTACGCCCGGCGACCGCGCATCCTGGGAGCGCCGGCATCTTGCCGGCCTGCGCGTGCCGGCTGGAAGCCGGCGCTCCCAGGCCAGATGGCGATCCGCGTACGAGCATAGTGGGAGGAATGCAACAATGGCCATAGGCGATCCGTTACCGGCGGCGCTGGCCGGGCAGGCCGGGCGCGCCCTGGAGTTCGCGCAGGGGCAGGTGCGGCGGCTGATCACGACCTACCCCGACCATTTCCCCCTCTACACGACCGGGGGACGCTGGCTCTCGGAGGGCGAGGCCTGGACCAACTGGTGCGAGGGGTTCCTGTGCGGCCTGCTGTGGATCTTCGCGCGGCGCACCGGGGATGCCTGGTGGCGCGAGCGTGCCGAACACTACTCCCGCTTGATCGAGCACCGCCAGCACGACCGCACTGTGCATGACCTGGGCTTCCTGTTCTGGTCCTCGTGGAAGCGCTGGTACGACCTGACTGGCGACCCGGGCGCGAACGAGGTCGTCATCCAGGCCGGCCGTACACAGGCGCTGCGCTTCATGGAGAAGGGGCGCTACCTGCGCTCGTTCGTGGCGCCGGAGAGCCTCTTCATCGACATCATGATGAACGTCGGCATCATCTACTACGCGGCGGAGCAGCGCGGCGATGCCGGGTTACGGCGCCTCGCCGACGAACATTGCCTGACCACGCGCCGCTTCCTGGTGCGCGGCGACGGCAGCACGGCGCACGAGGGCATCTTCGACCTGCAAACGGGGGAGTTCCTGCGCCAGAGCACCCACCAGGGCTGGCGCGGCGACTCCTCCTGGGCGCGCGGGCTGACCTGGGCGCTGTACGGCTTCGGCACCGTCTACCGCTTCACGGGCGACCGCCGTTTCCTGGACACCGCGCAGCGCTGCGCCGACTTCTACATCGAGCGCACGCCCGCCCACGGCGTCCCGCCCAACGACTGGGACGAGCCGCACCCGGCACATCCCTACGAAAGCTCGGCCGCGGCCATCGCCGCCTCCGGCCTGCTGCAACTGGCCGAGATCGCCGACGAGCCGGCCCGCGCCGAGCGCTATCACGCCTACGCCCTGACCATCCTGTCCACGCTGTGCGGGTCCGAGTTCCTGGCCATCGACACGCCGGGCTGGGAAGGCATCCTCAAGCACGGCATGTACCACGAGCGCAAAGGGCTGGGCGTGGACGAGAGCGTGATGTGGGGCGAGTACTTCTTCGTGGAAGCGCTGGACAAGAAACTGGGGAGTGTCTGAGAGGCCGGGGTTCTTCGCCGCTACAGGAGCGTAGAACCCTGGTGGAAAGACGGTTGTCAGCAAGATGGTTTCTTGTTGGTTGATCCGGAATCCGATGTACGAGACCCGATCAACCGCGCTGCCAGAAACGCGCCAGCAAGGCCAACGAGTGCGGCGGCCAGCGCCACTCCTACCGTATCGTGACCGGTCAGCGCCGCGATCAACGCTGCCACAATGCACAGTGCCACCCCGGCCATCCCGAACTCCTGACCGCGGCGCACGATACGCACATCCTCGGTAATTGCAAGCCGTTCGAGGGCCTGTTCCTCCCGTTCAATAGCACGCCGATGCTCAGTCTCCGTCCTCGTCCAATCCAAAATCTGTTGAGCGCCCCCCGGTACGATTGCCTCGATCTCGCGCAGATACTCTGCTGGGGGAGTTGGTCCCTTATAGGCCGCTATCGTCGTGACTTGCGACAATTGTGTTACTGGAATACTCGCCACGGTGGGTGCGGCAATAGGGGTGAAAGTCTCCGCCGCTGATGTGGGTACAGAGATCGCCGTACGTGGCTTGCGAGACGGAGAAACAGCTCGCCGCTTTGGCTTTAGGCGACGTACCACGTTAGGCTACGGCTTGGGAGAGCCTGCTAGTTGACGGTCTTTCTGGGAACGTAAGGCCACAGTGTGTAGATCCCTGTCCACGGCAAGGAAGTCGTGCCACAGGGCTTGTTGGTCCGTGGCCGGGCGCCACCGTCGCCGCGGTCTTTCAATATAGTTGCGCTGGGTGCCCGCCATGTCGAAAATGCTGCTCGCCCCGCGCACGAACAGTCGCAGTTTGGCGGACGGTGATATGATCTTCATGGCAGTCGCTCATCTCCCTATGGATAAGTGTATAGCATGTAGACGTGCATGGATTCAATAGGCATCGTGGAGATCAATAGGCCTCCCTGATCTACTCCCCCCTTGCTTGCACCGTAGCCTACGGGAGCTTCGCGCCGATCGTTCTCAGCGCACCCCGAGCAGACGCCGGATGGCCGCCTCCAGCTGCGTGAGGTCGAAGGGTTTGCTCAGGATGGCGTCGGCACCCGCCTCCCGCGCATAGCGCGGGCTCGCGGCCGTCAGCAGCAGGATCGGCGGTGTGTGGTTGGAGCGCTCCGCCGCCTCCGCGCGCAGAGACTCGATCAAGGCGGCGCCGTCCATCCGCGGCATCATCAGGTCGGTGATGACCAGGGCCGGCCAGCTCTCGCGCGCCAACTCCAGCGCCTGGCGACCCTGCGCGGCCACCAGCGGGGTGTAGCCCAGATCCGCAACCACCTCCGCCACGACGGCCGCGATGGACCGCTCATCCTCGACGATCAACACCACGAGGGGTGAAGACGCGGGGATAGGGCCCGCCGGTCCAGAGCAGATGTCGCCGCGCTCCGCACTCATGTCACACCCCCGAGCGCTGGTCCCCGTCGGCGGGCAGGATCCACAGGCCGTCGGGCGGGGCGATGAGGAAGCGATGCCTGGCGATGTCGTGGGCGGAGAAACGCATCTTCACCACGGAGAGCACGCGGCCGAGGCGGTCACCCTGCGCCAGGTGTTCCAGCAGCAGGACGTTGTCGGTCAGCATCCCGGGCAGATCGGTGGCATACTCGGTCACCTCGGCCAAGGCGTGACGCGTCTCCTTGATCACCAGGCCTGTCACGCCGCGCCGGTGCAGCGCCACCACCAGCGCCGCCATATATTCGTCGATGCGACGCGGGTCGCCGCCGGCCGCGACGGCACGCTCCAGCTCGGCCAGGCTGTCGATCACCAGGCGTCGCGCCCCGCTGCGATCCAGCGTGCTCAGGAGCCGATCGGCCACCATGTCGGGCTCGAGCTCGACCGGCGGGATGTGCAGCATGGTCATCGCGCCTCCCGGCGCCAGCGCGGCGTCCAGGGCCGCCCCCTCGCCGATGATGGCGCCCTTCTGCGCGAGTTGCTCCGCCGTCTCGCGGAAGCCCAGGAAGACGACACGCTCCCCCGCCTGAAGGCCGGCGAGGGCGAAGTGCAGGCCGAGCAGGGTCTTGCCGGTGCCCATGCTGCCCGCCACCAGGGTAAGCGTGTAGCGCGTCAGCCCACCGCCGAGCAAGACATCGAGCTCCGGGATGCCGATCGACTCGCGCTCGCCGGCGGTTTGGGGCGCGGGCGGCGTGCCGGCGGCGGCTACCCGTGCCTCCAGGCGGGGGTAGACCACCGCCCCCTCCGCGCCCAGCGCCAGGCCGTGCAGTCCCGGCAACGGCTCGGTCCCGCGTGTCTTGATAGCCTCCAGGCCGCGCCACTGGCGAACGCCGCGCAGGCTGTAATGCAGGCCCACGATCACGTCGGCGGTGGTGGCCTCGGGGAAGAAGCTGGGCTCGCGCGGGTCGACCTCGCTGGTGATGAGGGTCGTGGTGCCGCGCACGCTCAGGGCACTGCCCAGGTCATAGAGGAACTGTCGGGCGCGCTGTGGGTCGCGCTCGGCCCCGCGCACCCCTCGAAAGCCGTCAAGTACCACGAGGCCCGCCTCCGTGTCGCGCGCCATCGCCAGCAGTTCATCCGCGGTCGCCTCCAAGCCCTTGGGCAAGAACTGTTCCAGGCTCATGATCTGCACGGGGCCGCCGATCAGTGTCGCATCGAAGAAGCGGAAGGCGCGCAGGTGCGCCAGCAGCTTGCTGGTCGGCTCCGAGAGCGCCGTCACGATGAGCACCCGGCGACCGGAACCGGCGGCGGCGAAGGCTATCTGGCTGGCCAGCGTGGTCTTGCCGCTGCCGGGCGGGCCGACGATCAGCACCAGAGAGCCCCCGGGCAGGCCCCCGCCCAACACCTCGTCCAGGTGGGGCACCCCCGTGGGATCGAGGGTTTGCCGCGCCTCATCCGCTTGCGCGTCGTTCATGCCTCCGGTCCTCCTTGCTGCGTCGGCATTTCGCCGTCCTGGGGCCCATCGAGGGGTAAGCGCACGGTGAAGGTCGATCCGTAACCCTCCTGGCTTTGCACGCCGATGGTGCCGCCGTGCTCGGACACGATACGGAGGGCACCGGCCAGGCCGATCCCGGTGCCGGGGATCTGCCCGATCACGTTGCGCGCCCGGCGGAAGCGCGCGAAGATGTGCGGCAGGTCGGCTTCCGGGATGCCCAGGCCGCGATCCTGCACCGCGATCACGGCGGCCGATCCGTGCAGTCCGTCCTCTCGCGTCAGGCTCACGACGATATCTCCGCCTTCCGGGCTATATTTTATGGCGTTGGAGAGCAGGTTGCCGACGACCCGTTCCAGGCGCGCGGCGTCGACCTGGGCCTCGAGCAACGGCAGCTCCGTCTCGACGCGCAGGCGATGCGCCGCGGACGCGGACTGTTGCGCGACCACCCCGCGCACCAACGCCACCAGGTCGGCCGGCCGGAGGTCCAGGGCCAGGCGCTGCCCCGTCTGATCCCACACCACGTCCATCAATTCGTCGATCAAGCCCACCATGCGGGCTATCGCACCGTCGATCTGGGCCAGGTGCTCGACGATGGGCTCCAGGCCGCGCGAGCCTAGACGTGCCAGACGCCGCCGCGCCAACTGCGCGTGGCCGCGAATACCCGTCAGCGGCGTCTTGAGGTCGTGCGCGGCGGCGCTCAGGAAAGCCTCGCGCGCCCGCTCGAAGGCCCGGCGCTCGCTGATATCGAGAAAGGCGCCCACGCTGCCGCGCAACCGTCCCTCGTCGTCGTAGAGCGGGGCGGCATGGCTCAACAGGGTGAGCCGGGACCCGTCGTCGCGCACCACCTCCATCTCCATGTCCCGAATTACGCTCCCCTGCGCTGCCGCCACGTCCAGCGGCAGTTCCCTGGCCGCCAGCTCGTGCCCCTGCTGGTAGACCCGGTAGGTGCTGGGGCGCTGCTCCGGCGGGGCGTTGAGCGAGGCGTTGGCCTCGGGGGGGATTCCCAGCATCTCCGCCAACGCCGGGTTGACGCGGATGTCGGCGGCGGCGGGGTCGCGGGCGATGGCGATGCCGACGGGGAGCACGTCCAGCAGCGTCTCCAGCTCGGCGCTGCGGGCCCGCGCTCGGGCGGCGCTCTCCCGCTCGGCCTCGTACAGCCGCGCCCGCTCCAGCGCCTGGGCGCACAGCGCCCCCACGGCACGCAGCAACGCTCGGTCTCCCTCGCCGAACGAACGCTCGTTCGCGAAGCTCAACCCCAGGCCGCCCAGCACGCGCTCGTCGAGCAAGAGCGGGATGGCCGCCCAGGCCGCGGAGCCGTCCGCCGCCGGCTCCGGCGTGCGGCCAGGATAGCGCGCCGCGTAGGCCTCGGGCGTCGGTACCAGCACCACCTCCCGCGTGCGAGCGGCCTCCCCGAGCGGCGTGGCCGGGACCGCCGGGAAGCGCGCCCACTCGGCCTCCAGCTCGGGCGGATAGCCGGCACTGCGCAGGATGGTGAAAGAGGCGCCGTCCTCGGAGAGTTCCGCCACCACGGCGCCGTTGGCGCCCAACGCCTCCAGGCCGTGCGCGACGATGGCCTCGGCCACCTGCGCGGCGGTCATGGTCGGCGAGAGGGCCACGGCGAGGCGGAGCAGGCGGGCCAGGGCCCGCCGCGCGCCCGCGTCGCGGTTGACCTCCAGGATGGCCTCGGGCGTGCCGTCCGGGCGGCGCAGCAGCGATTGCCTGCTGTCCACCACCACCCGCGTCCCGTCGCGCCGCGTGTGTTCCAGCTCGCCCTCCCAGCCGCCACGCTCCACCACGGCGGCATCGGTCTCCGCGCCCGCGCATCCCGTGTCGATGACGCGCGTGCGCAGCAACTCGTGCGTGATCCGGCCCACCGCCTCCACCGCCGTCCAGCCATAGAGAGCGGCCGCTCCTTCATTCCAGGAAATGACGTGGCCGGCCGGGTCGCGCACGATGATAGCGTCGTGCGCCAGCCCGAGCAAGGCCGCCTGCTGCCGCAGCGCCTCCTCCGTCCGCCGGCGCGCCGTGACGTCCCGGTGGACCACCACCGCGCCCACGATCTCCCCGGCCGCGTCGCGCAGCGGCGTCCCGCTGACCTCTATCTCGGCCTCCCGGCCCTCGAGATTGACGATCCGGAGGGTGACGGCGCGTTCCCCCGTCAGCACTTCGCCGCGCAGCGCCCGCTCGGGCACGAACGCTTCCAGGTCCAGCGGGCGGCCGTGGATGTCGCTCACCAACACCAGGCGAGCGCGTTCCGCGTGCGGCAGGCTGGTATATACCTCGCTGCGGTCCAGGGCGAAGAGAGCGCGCGCGGCGGCGTTGACGCGCACGATCTGCACGTCGCGATCATAGACGATCACGCCGTCGGCCATCGCCTCCAGGGTGGCCTCCAGCTCGCGCGCACGCCCCTCGGACACGGCCTGCGCCCGCTGAGACTGGTCCGACCACTGTGCCGTGTTCAGGGCCAGCGCAGCCCGGCGCGCCAGGTCCTCGAGATAGGGCAGATCGGCGGGCGTGTAGGCGCGCTCAGCCCCCAGCCGCATATACTCGATCACGCCGAGCAGGCGGCCCCGCACCTCCAGCGGCACCGCCACCAACGAGATGGGGCCCAGCCCGCGCAAATAGGCCAGGTAGGCCGTGTCGCCCCGCGCGATCACCCGCAGTTGTTCGTCCGAGACGCGCGGCGCGAGTTGGGTCTGCCGCGTCTGCAGCGCGATGCGGAAAAGGCCCTGGGCCGTCGCCGGCAGGCGCAAGCCGGCCCATTGCCCGTGGGCCTCCAGTTGCGCGGCCAGAGCCGCATCGCGGTGGGCCATGCCGAGCCAGGCCACGGCGCCATCCGCCTCGAGCGTGCCGACGGTGCACCAGTCGGCCAGGGCGGGCACGGCCAGATCGGCGATGCGCCGCGGGGCTTCGCCCGGATCGCGCGCCGCCAGGAGCGCCTCGGTGGCAGCCAGCAGCAGATTCCGGTGCTCCGCCTCCCGTGCGCTGTCCGTGACGTCGCGCGCCACGGCCAGGAAGCCCAGGGCAGCGCCGTCCGCGTCTTGGAGCGGGCTGGCCGTCAGCTCGACCCTCAGCGCCATGCCGTCCCTGCGTCGCCCCGACCAGTCCCGGCGGTTATCGTGTCCGGCCGCGATCGCCGCGAGGTCTAGGGGGAGCGCGTCCGGGCACTGCTCAGGGGAGAGCACCGCCAGGGAGCGGCCAAGTATCTCGTCGGCGCTGTAGCCGAAGAGCGCGGCGGCCCCGTCGTTCCAGTAGGTGATGGCCCCGGAGAGGTCAGTGGCGATCAGGGCATCACGGATGCCGCGCAGGATGAGATCCTGCCAGCCGGCCCGCTCCTCCAACCGCCCCGCACCATCGATGGGTACGGTAGTCACCCTGCATCGCTCCTTCCCGCGGGGCGTCTGACCGGCCGCTGCGCCGGCAACGATGCAGACCGGAGACGCTTCAAGACGCGCACCATCGCCGCCACGCCGGATTGAGCCGGGGCGGCGAAGCTGTTACCAGTATATCCGTTACACTATGGCCCGCACAGCGTCACTGACTGCTGGCCGGCCCGACCGGGCCGACCACCCTGAAGACGGGATGGCGCAGCGCCTCGGCCGCGAAGGCTGTAAGCGGTGCATCGGGCGTGACGTCAAAGTAGGGACGCACGATGCCGTTGCACTGGACGTACTCTTTCAGGATGGGGGCGCTCTCGTCGGGACCCAGTTCGGCGATCTTCACGCACTCGGAGTGGCGGCCTCGCGTCAGAGTGACCTGCCCGGCGGCGCGGGCATTGCGGACCCAGTTTACCGCGCCAAAGGGAGCCGACGGCCTGAGCGGCGATATGGCGAGAGGCGTGGCGCTCGCCGAGCAGAGCCTGGCCATCGTGCGCGACCTGGGCGATCTGCGCAGCACCGCCGAGGCCCTGAGCAACCTGGCATTGCAGGCCATGAATGCTGGCGCCTATGCACGGGCGGAAGCGCTCAACGGCGAGGCCCTGAGCCTGTTCGCGCCCTGGGTGACAGCGGGCACGTGGCCGAGCGACTCTGGGCGCTGGGCATCGTCAAGACATCCGAGCGCGACTATGCGCGCGCCGCCGAGGCCCTGGAAGAGAGCCTGGCGCTGCGACGCGAGCGGGGGGATGCGCAGGGCGCCGCCGTCTCGCAAGCGACCCTGGGCGTCGTCGCGCTCAACGTCGGCGATCTGGCTCGGGCACGGGCTTTGCTGGAGGAAGCCCTGGAGACGCACCGCGGGCGCAACGACCGCTGGGGCCAGGCGCTGGTGCAGGCCATGCTGGGACACGTGGAGCTGGAGTCGGGCGCCGTTGGACGCGCCCGGGAGCTGTTCGGGGAGAGCGCGGCGGGATTGCAGGCCATCGGCAATGTGCTCTACCTGCCATGGTGCCTGGAGGGGCTGGTGGGAGTGGCCGCGGCGTCGGGTCATGCCGTGCGGGCGGCGCGCCTGTGTGGGGCGCACGAGGTGCTGCGCGAGCGCATCGGCTCGGCGATGTTGCCCCTATATCCAGCGGGATACGAGCGCGCCTGTGCCACCGCCAGGGCAGCGCTCAGCGACGCCGACTTCGCCGCGGCTGTCGCAGCCGGGCGTTCGTCGCCGGTGGAGATAGTGATCGCTGCGGCGCTGGAACCCGCGGGCGAAACGGCGCCCTGATCGTGAGGCGCGTCGCCCAACGAACCGGACGCACCACACGTCACGCGGACACCGCATTCATAATCGCGCGATAGGTGCCCCGACACTCCCGGCGGAGCGAACTGTGCGCCCCGCGACAGTTATGCCGGGCAATAGACAGCCAGCCGTCGTGGGCGGGCCTCCCACTGCGGTTGGATGGCAGCGGACGCCGACGGCGGTCGGGAAGGACCGCCCCTCCCGGCACCGCAGTGCCCGTCATTGTGCCAGGGGACCGCAGTCCCCGGCTGACTCTTTTGCGACGGCTGAATAAACAGCACACCGACGGGCGGATTGGTTATAACTATATCGGTAGGGCGGCCCGTCTGACGGGCCGTGGCGCCGGCTGGGCACCCTCCAGCCACAGGAAAGGGGAAGCGATGGACGGGATACTCTCAGGTCAGGCCGGTGAACTCATCATTGGTTTCTCATTCTTCATCATCGCCATCGTCGTGGCGTTTATTCTGGTGCGCTCAGCGAGCGCCGGCATCGAGGCACGCCAGGCTCAGAACCACCAGTCCGATACGCAGCGGCGCTCCTGAGCGATAGAGGCGCACCTTGGGAGGCGACGCACAGCGGAGCCACGACATCATCATCATCGGGACCGGGGCCGGGGGCGCGACCCTGGCTTACGCCCTGCGCGACAGCGGCGCGCGCATCCTGTTGATCGAACGGGGCGACTATCTGCCGCGCGAGCCGCAGAACTGGAGCCCCGAGGCGGTCTTCGACCGGAAGCGCTACAAGCCGCGGGAGAGCTGGCAGAACGCCGCGGACGGTCAGCGGTTCCAGCCGGGGGTGCACTACGTCGTCGGCGGCAACACCAAGGTGTACGGCGCGGCGCTGCAGCGCCTGCGCCGCGAGGACTTCGAGGATCTGCAGCACCAGGGTGGCCTCTCACCGGCCTGGCCGCTGCGCTACGACGATCTTGAACCGTACTACGAACGTGCCGAGCAGATCTACCGCGTCCATGGAGCCGGCGGCGATGATCCCACCGAGCCGCCGCGGACAGGCCCATTCCCGTTTCCCGCGGTGCCCAACGAGCCTTACATCGAAGACCTGGCCTCGCGCCTGCGCGAACAGGGGCTGCACCCCTACGCCCTGCCGATGGGCGTGGATCTGCGTCCAGGCGGCGCCTGCATCCGCTGCAAGACCTGCGACGGGTTCCCCTGCCAGGTGCACGCCAAGAGCGACGCCGAGGTCTGCTGCGTGCGCCCGGCCCTGCAGAGCCCGGCCGTCGAGCTGCGCACCCGGACCTATGCCCGCCGCCTGCTCACCGACGCCAGCGGACGGCGCGTGAGCGGCGTCGAGGTCGAGAGCGACGGCCAGAGACTCACGCTGCGGGCGCCGATCGTGGTGGTATCGTGCGGCGCGGCCAACTCCGCGGCGCTGCTGCTGCGCTCGGCGAACGAGCAACACCCCAATGGGCTGGCCAACTCGTCCGGCCTGGTCGGGCGCAACTACATGGTTCACAACAACACGGCGCTGATGGCCGTACACCCCCTGCGGCGCAATCGCACCGTCTTCCAGAAGACGATCGCCGTCAACGACTTCTATCTGCGAGGCCCAGACTGGCCGTACCCGATGGGCAACATCCAGTTACTGGGCAAGCTGCAAGCCGGCATGCTCACCGCCAATCAGCCGTTGGTGCCGCGCCCCGTGCTGCAAGCCATCGCCGATCGTAGCGTGGACTGGTGGGTGATGTCGGAGGACCTGCCCGACCCGGAGAACCGCGTCACGCTGGGCCCGGATGGGACCATCCGCGTGCGCTGGAGGCCGAACAACCTGGCCGCGCACGTCCGGCTGGTGCGCGCGGCCACGGAGATGATGCGCGCGGCGGGGTATCCGATCGTGCTCACGCAGCGCATGGGCATCGAAACCAACTCCCATCAATGCGGCACGCTGCGCTTCGGGACCGACCCCGCCAGTTCAGTGCTCGACCCCTATTGCAAGGCGCACGACGTGGAAAACCTCTTCGTGGTTGACTCGTCGTTCTTCCCATCCTCGTCGGCCACGAACCCCGCCCTGACCATCGTCGCGCAGGCCCTGCGCGTCGCGGATCACCTGCGCGGCCTGCCGGTACAGGGACTCTCAACAGGTCCTACTGCCGGTTCCGTCTAAGCGGGTTCGCTCCAAAAGCCCCCGGAAACGGACCGCGCCCATCCCCGGACCGCGGACGGGGACGTCCTCCCCTCGTTGCCCGGGCAGATGGGAGCACCCGTGTTCAGCCGGTAGGCGGGGGCCGGCAGGGATGCCGGCGGCGGCGGCCCGCAGGCCGCCGCCAGGAACGGCGCGCCGCTAGAATACACCGGGAAGCCAGAGCAGGGAGGAGACCGGACGCCACACAACGGTATCCTGCTGATCGAGCCGCTGCAAGCGCACGATCTCGGTGCCACCGTGCTCACGATCGGCCAGCCAGATCTCCCGCAGCACCGGCGGCTCATCGGGCGCGGCCTGATCCTGCATGCGCTCCATGCGCCACCCGGCATAGTGCCCCGACGCCAGGGCGCTGCACTCGGCCAGCAACTCCTGGTCACTCACTGCGCCGTCCAGGAACGTGGGACGTGTGGCCTCTCTCGCTTCCAGCATGGTCGTGTCCTCCTACGCCCGCGGGCTCTTGCCGGGCGTCGCGAATCCCGTTCTGACAACAAAAAAACCTCCCGCCCCTTGGGCAGAGGCGAAAGGCTCCATTGCATATCGCGAGCAGGCCTGCTCTGTGGGGGCAGCGGCGTCCTCAGTACAGCGATGCAGGTCTACCTCTCCAACCTACCACGTCTGCCCCGGCGCTGTCAATGGCGAACATATCTATAAATCTGCATCCCCGGGGACCATGATCCTGTTGACGGCGATAGGTGTACCTGCGACAATTTGAGTAATGGTTAGCAGGCTGTGAGGGAACCAGTAGGCCGCCGGCCATGTCACAGAGAGCCCCGGGCGCTGGGATGGGGCGGCATGACAGCGGTTGAAGATCGCTCCCGAGCCGCGTGGTGAAAATGGGGTAACACCCCATCGCGTAGCCGTCGCCGGTGTGTCGCCCGTTATCGCGACCTGATTGCCGCGTGCAATCGAGAGAGAGGGCCGCCTGCGCTGCAGACGGCTCTAATAGGGGTGGTACCACGGGTGAAGCTCGTCCCTGCGCGGGACGGGCCTTTTTGTTATGGATTGAAGAAAGAATGGCAGGGGAGAACGCATGGTGCAGGTGAATCGTGACGTGTTCAAGCCCGTCGACCCACGACCGGATTTCCCGGCCATGGAGGAGGCCACCCTGGCGTGGTGGCGGGCCAACGATATGATGGGCAAGTATGTCCGCAAGAATCGCGGATCGGGCAAGCGCTTTTCCTTCATCGACGGCCCCATCACCGCCAACAACCCGATGGGCGTGCACCACGCCTGGGGCCGCACCTACAAAGACCTCTTCCAGCGCTACAAGACCATGCAGGGGTACGAGCAGCGCTACCAGAACGGTTTCGACGGACAGGGCCTGCACGTCGAGGTGGAGGTCGAGAAAGAGCTGGGGCTGAACAACAAGCGCGACATCGAGACGTACGGCATCGACCGCTTCGTCGAGCAATGCAAGAAGCGCGTGTTCACCTACGCCGGCGTCCAGACCGAGCAGTCCATTCGCCTCGGCTACTGGATGGATTGGGACAATTCCTATCACACGCTCTCCGACGAGAACAACTACACGATCTGGCTGTTCCTCAAGCTCTGCCACGAGCGGGGCTGGATTTACAAGGGACACGACGTGATGCCATGGTGCCCGCGCTGCGGCACCGGGCTGACCCAGGCCGAGCTGGCCGACGAATACAAGGATGTCGTACACACCTCGCTGTTCGTCGCGCTGCCCCTCATCTCGCCGCCGCCGGCCGAAGAGGGCGACGCGCTGATGATCTGGACCACGACGCCCTGGACGCTGCCGGCCAACGTCGCCGCCGCCGTGAACCCGGACCTGACCTACGTGCGCGTTCGGAACGAAGGCAAGGTCTACTGGGTAGCCGAAGGCGCCCTGTCGAACGTCTTCAAGAACGCCCCGTTCGAGATCCTGGCCTCCGCCCCGGGCCGCGATCTGGAGGGCTGGCGCTACCGCGGGACCTTCGACGAGCTGGACGCACAGGCCGGCGTCGAGCACCGCGTGATCGTCTGGGAGCCGCGCGGCGAGGACGAGAAGGGCGTGAGCGCCGACGAGGGAACCGGTATCGTGCACATCGCGCCCGGCTGCGGCAAGGAGGACTTCGAGCTGTCGCGTCGCTTCGATCTGGCGGTGATCGCGCCGCTGACCGATGTCGGCATCTACCTCGACGGATTCGGGCCGCTGAGCGGGCAGTACGTCGGCGACGTCGCCCGGCCCATCTTCAACTCCCTGCGCGAGAAGGGGCTGCTGGTGCGCATCGCCGACTACAAGCACTCCTACCCGCACTGCTGGCGCTGCAAGACCGAGGTAATCTTCAGGCTGGTCGACGAGTGGTTCATCTCCATGGACGAGCTACGCCCGCTGATGATGGAGATCGTCAAGGGTATCCACTGGATCCCCGACTTCGCCATGGAGCGCGAGCTGGACTGGCTGCGCAACATGGGCGACTGGATGATCTCCAAGAAGCGCTACTGGGGCCTGGCCCTGCCCATCTACGAGTGCGCGCAGTGCGGCACCTTCGACGTCATCGGCAGCGAGGTGGAGCTCAAAGAGCGCGCCATCGAGGGCTGGGCGGAGTTCGAGGGCCACTCGCCCCACCGGCCCTGGATCGACGCCGTCAAGATCACCTGCCCGGGATGCGGTGCGCCCACCTCGCGCATCCTGGACGTCGGCAACCCCTGGCTGGACGCGGGCATCGTGCCGTTCTCCACCCTGAACTACCGCCACGATCGCGAGTACTGGCGCCGGTGGTATCCGGCCGAGTTCATCACCGAGAGCTTCCCGGGCCAGTTCCGCAACTGGTTCTACTCACTGCTGTGCATGGCCGCCGCCCTGGACAACTCGGCTCCGTTCCTGACCTGTCTGGGCTTCGCCACCCTGCTCGATGAGCGCGGAGAGGAGATGCACAAGACCAAGGGCAACTCCATCCCGTTCGACGAGGGCGCCGCCGTGATGAGCGCCGATGCCATGCGCTGGCTGTACACCGGCCACAACCCGGCCAATAACCTGAAGTTTGGTTACAAGCTGGCCGAGGAGACGCGCCGCCAGTTCATGATCCCGCTGTGGAACGTCTACTCGTTCTTCGTCATCTACGCCAATATCGACGGCTTCCGGCCGGGAGGCCCAACAGTGCCTTTCGCCGAGCGCTCCGCCCTGGATCGCTGGATCCTGTCTGAGCTGCAAGTGACGATCGAGGAGGTGAGCGCCGGGCTCGACCAATGGGATACCGCGCGCGGCAACCATGCTCTGGCCTCCTTCCTGGATTCGCTCTCCAACTGGTACGTGCGGCGTGGCCGCCGGCGCTACTGGAAGGGGGGCGATTTGCAAGGCGAGGCCGCCGATCAGGACAAGACCGCGGCGTATCAGACGCTGTACGAGGTGTTGACGACCATGCTGCGCCTGCTGGCGCCGTACATGCCGTTTCTAACCGAGGAGCTGTATCAGAACCTGGTGCGTTCCGCCGATGCCGCGGCGCCCGAGAGCGTCCACCTGACCGAGTGGCCGGCGGCCGACATGTCGCGCTGTGACCGGGCCTTGCTGGCCGCGACGCGCCTGACGCGGCGCATCGTCGGGCTCGGCCTTGCCGCGCGCAACGCCGGCAAGGCCAAGGTGCGCCAGCCCCTGCAGCGGGTGCGGGTCGCCCTGCGCGATGCCGGCGAATGGGAAGCGCTGGAACCGTTCGTCGGCCAGATCCTGGACGAGCTCAACGTCAAAGAGATCGAGCGCCTCGATCAAGACGCCGACGTCGCAACCTATACCTTGCGCCCGGTCACGCCGGTCCTTGGCCCGCGCCTCGGCGCAAAGCTGCCGGCCGTGATCAAGGCGCTCAACGCCACCGATCAGAATGCGGCGGTCGCTCTGGTGCGCAGTGGCCGGCCCCTGTCGCTCACGGTGGGCGACGAGGTCGTCGAGCTGGCCCCCCACGAGGTCCAGGTGATGGCGGCCGGGCGGCCGGGCTTCGCCGTGGCGGAAGACGAGGGCTACCTGCTGGCGCTGGACACGACGCTGTCGCCGGAGTTGGTGGCGGAGGGCCTGGCGCGCGAGTTTGTGCATCGGGTGCAAAACATGCGCAAGGCGGCGGGCTTCGATATCGCCGACCGCATCCTGATCCGGTGGCAGGCGGACGACGCATTGTCCGAGGTGCTCGACCGGTACGAGGAGTATATCACCGCCGAGACGCTCTCCCGGCGGGAGTGGGCCTCGTCCGACCAGGATAGCTACACCGAGGCGTTTGAGATCGACGGACAACGCGCCGAGGTTTCGCTTGTAAGAGGTCCGGCGCAACCGGCATAGCGGTAGGAGTACTGCCGACAGACTCAGATGAAAGGGGAGAGCCGCGATCGGGCCGCGAGGCCGGTCAACCCCAACGCGACGCGCGACCACCTTGCCAACGAGCGCACCTTCCTGGCCTGGGTCCGCTCGTGCATCGCCATCATGGCTCTGGGATTCGTGGTGGCCCGCTTCGGGCTGCTGATCCGCGAGCTGGGGCCGAACGCGCCGCGGCGTACCCCGATGGGGCTCTCCACCGGTTTCGGCGTCGCCCTGGTTGTCTGCGGCGCGCTGCTGACGATCCTGGCGACGCTGCGCTATCGCGCCACGACCAGGGCCATCGACCGGGATGTGTACAACCCTTCCCACTGGTTGATCTTGCTCCTCGCCGGCGGCCTCGTCGGCGTGGCCGCGCTCCTGGCCGCCTATCTCGTCCTGACCGCGTGACGCGCCGGTGTGGGCATGCGCCCTGCGCCAGTCGGGCGACACACGTGTCTTCTGTCCCGGTCCGAGTGATAGAGAGAGTTTGACACGCGTGTTGCACCCCTGTAGCATGGCCTTGAGAGTGGTTCGCCCCTCAAGGAGCATACAGTGTTTGAGCCAGACGCCGAAGCACTGGACCCGAAGCACCTGCGACAGTTGCAGCTCGAACGGCTGCAACTGCAGGTGAAGCGGGTCTACGAGAGCGTGCCGTTCTATCGGCGACGCTTCGACTCCGCCGGCCTCTGCCCCGATGACCTGCGCTCACTGGACGACCTGCGCCGGCTGCCGTTCACCGACAAGGGCAACCTGCGTGACAATTACCCGTTCGGCCTGTTCGCGGTGCCGACGAGCGCCATCACCCGCCTCCATGCATCGTCGGGCACCAAGGGCAAGCCCACGGTGGCCGGATACACGACCGCCGACATCGATATATGGGCGCGCTGCTGCGCCCGGTCGCTGGTCGCGGCCGGTGTGCAACCGGGCGATGTCGTCCACAATGCCTACGGCTACGGCATGTTTACCGGTGGTCTCGGCCTGCACTACGGGGCGGAGATGCTTGGCTGCACGGTGGTGCCGGCCTCGGCGGGCAATACGCCGCGGCAGATTCTGCTGCTGCAGGACTTTGCCGCGCGCGTGCTGTGCTGCACGCCGTCGTTTGCCCTGAACATCGCCGCGGTGATGGCGGAAAACGGCATCGGGCGCGACACCCTGGCCCTGCAGATCGGCATTTTCGGCGCCGAGCCGTGGACTGAAGAGACGAGAGCCACCGTCGAGCACGCGCTGCGCATCAAGGCCTACGATATTTACGGCCTCAGCGAAGTCCTCGGCCCCGGCGTGTCCATGGAATGCGCGGAGGGCCGGGACGGCCTGCACATCTGGGAGGACCACTTCCTGCCGGAAATCGTCGACCCCGAGAGCGGCGAGGTGCTGCCCGATGGGCGGTTCGGCGAGTTGGTGTTGACGACGCTGACCAAAGAGGCGATGCCGCTAATTCGCTTCCGCACCGGCGACATCTCGGCGCTGTTTCCCGAACCCTGCCGCTGCGGTCGCACCCACCGCCGCATGGCCCGCGTGTCCGGTCGAACCGACAACATGCTGATCGTGCGCGGGGTCAATATCTTTCCATCGGAGATCGAGCGCGTGCTTCGGGCCACGCCGGGCATTGCGCCGCTGTATCACGTCGTCGTGGACCGCCGCGGCACGCTCGACGCCCTGGAGGTGCAGGTGGAAGTCAGCCCCGAGTTTACGTCGGGCGCCGCCGACCTGGGCGCCTTGATCGCCCTGCGGGACCGCCTGAACGACGCCCTGGACGCGGCGCTGGGCCTCAGCACGGAAGTCGTGATCCATCCGCCGGATTCGCTGCCACGCGTCGAGGGCAAGGCGATGCGCATTCAGGATCGGCGAACCTTATGAAAGGATATGCATACAGGTGAGCAGTCCGCCAACCTACGAGAACATTCTGGTCGAGGTAGACGCGCCCATCGCCGTGGTGACGCTCAACCGGCCGCAGGTGTTGAACGCCCTCAATGCCTCGCTCATGGCGGAGCTTGTCGACGCTTTGCGCCACCTGGACGCCGACAACGCCGTGCGGTGCATCGTGCTGGCCGGCAATGAGCGGGCCTTTGCCGCCGGGGCGGACATCAAGGAGATGGCCGAGGCCACGCCGGTCGACATGCTGTCGCGCAACAATCTCGCCAGTTGGGACAATATCCGCAAGATTCGCAAGCCGCTGATCGCCGCCGTCAGCGGCTGGGCGCTCGGCGGCGGCTGCGAGCTGGCCATGGCCTGCGACATGATCGTGGCCTCCGAGACGGCCCGCTTCGGCCAGCCGGAGATCAACATCGGCATCATCCCCGGCGCGGGCGGCACGCAGCGCCTGACACGGGCCCTGGGCAAGGCGCGCGCCATGGAATTGATCCTGACCGGAGATTATCTCAGCGCACAGGAAGCGCACCAGCACGGCCTGGTGAACCGCGTCGTACCGCCCGAGCTATACCTGGAGGAAGCCAAGCAACTTGCGCAGAAGATTGCCGGCCAGGCGCCGATTGCCGTGCAGATGGCCAAGGACGCCATCCTGAAGGCACAGGATCTCTCCATCGAAGAGGGACTGGACTACGAGCGGCGCCTGTTCTACCTGCTCTTTGCGACGGAGGACCAAAAAGAAGGTATGGCCGCCTTCGTCGGCAAGCGTAAAGCCGAGTGGAAGGGCCGTTAGATGGTCTACGGCCTGAGCAAAAGGGCCATGAATCGTGCGCCGGCCACCGACCTGAGCGACGCCCTCGACGACGAGGCCTATGTACGGGAGCTCGCCGGGCGCACCACCGAAACCCATCTCACTCACGCCGATCGTGGCGGGATTCGACCTGTGGCTCGCCGGCAACGACGAGCGTTTCGCAACCGTTGCCTTGCTCGACGACAGGGTCCCGCCGTCGCAGCCGCTCCTGGCCCTCTGCCAGGCCGTCTCCGTCGATGAAGTTGCCTCCTACACCGTGCACACCGAACGGGTCGTCGGCATCAGCCTCTTCGGACCGCGACGCGAGGACATGCTGGACCGGTAAAGCCGCGGGTCGCGGATTCCACCTCTATCCGTGACAACATGCCACACCCTTTGGCTACTGATCGTCCCCGCGTTATGATTGATCATGTGGCGAAAAGTGTTCCGGCTGCTTAGCGTTACGCTCGGCATGCTCGCCCTTTCGGCGAGCCTCGCGGCCGGCGCCGGCAGCGTTTCCAGGACCGGCGCGGTCCGGGCCGCGCCCGCGCGGCCGCGGTGGCTGGTGCTGTCGGCCGGCGGCGTCAGCATCTCTCAGCAACAGGCAGGTCGGTGGACCAGCCCAACGGGCCTCCCACCCGGCACCTTCTATATGCTCCTGCCCGATCCAGGTAGGGCCGGCCGCGCCTTCGCGGCGAACGGCGACCTATACCAGACCGACGACATGGGACAGCACTGGCATCGGATCGACGCGCCAGCGCAGTACGCCGCGCCGGCAGGTTTCACCTATCTGGCCGTCGATCCCCCTCAGCAAATGCTGTTCGCCGCGGGCCGGCAGCCGCTGGCCTACGACGAGGTGCAGCGTCGCTGGCGGCCCTGGGGTGCGGATTGGCCCGCCTCGGTGCTACCGGCTCTGCTGATGGTCGGCCACGACCATTCCCTGTACGCCGCGGCCGGAAGCAGCCTATTCCGCGTCACGGGTGCCGCTGCCAGATGGCAATACTGGTCGCGTGGGCTGCCTGACGGACATGCCATCACCGGCCTAGCTATGGGTCCCGACGATGCCACGCCGTACGTCGCACGTGACGACGGCTCTCTGTTCGCCGTCGACACCGCGGGCAGGGCATACGGGTTACCCTCCATCTCCGGCTCGCCACGCATCTGGGCCATGGCCGCCGATCCTGCCGGCGACGATCTGTACGTCGCCGCGGGCAACAACCTGTATGTCTGGCATCAGACGAGTGAGCCGGGCGAGACGCCCTCCGGTAACTGGACAACGCCCGTCAGAGGGCGTGGCGACGACCCGATCGTTTCTCTGCTGCATGACGGCGACGACATCATCGCCGTTACCCGCTCGGGTGCGCTGTATCGCGGCCGGCGCGCCCGCTGGCAGCGGCTGCAATGGGCGCCAATTGGCCGCCTCAACGTGCCGGGCGGCGCCATCTCGGCCGCCTTATCCGCGTCAGCCTGGCAGGCGACGACGCCTCCTCGCACCGTGCCGGCGCTGTTTCGGCAGCGCTGCCTCAGTGTCGGCACCGGGGTCAACGAGACGTTTGACGTGTGCGGCCCGTTCCGCGACTACTACGAGCGCTTCTTGCATCCGATCCTCGGCTGGCCCCGCGGCGTGGCGTACATGACGAAGGGAGGTGTGGTTCAGCAGGTGTTCGAAAACGTTATCCTACAGTGGCGGGGTGGGAGCGTCAGCCTGGCGCCCCTGGGCGCACTCGCGGCCCGCGGCCATCACTTCAAGCCCAGCACAGCCCGATGCGACACCGTCTTCGTCGGAGGGTATTGCGTGGACGATAAGTTCTACGAGTTCTGGCGACAAATAAATATCGACTCGGTCAGCATCTTCGGTCCGCCGGTCTCGCCACTGGTACAGGAAAAGTCGTCCGATGGCACCGGGCACGTGGTAGATGTGCAATACTTCGTCAACGCGCGTTTAGAATATCATCCCGAGCCTCAGCTCTTGCAGCACATCCAGTTGAGCAGCCTGGGGATCGAGTTTGGAGCGCGCTATGGACGCTAACGGCGCGGCGCTCCGACTGGTCATCGCCGACGATCACTCGGTGGCCCGCCGCGGATTGCGCGCCATGCTCGAAGCCGAGGCAGGCCTGAGCGTGGTGGGCGAAGCGGTCGACGGGCAGGAGGCACTCGACCAGGTGCGGCAGCATCAGCCCGACGTGGCGATACTGGACGTTCGCATGCCAAAGCTCGACGGCATTCGGGCCTGTAAGGCCATCAAACGTGACGTGCCTACCACCCAAGTCTTGATCCTCTCCGCCTACGACGATGACCACTACGTCTTTGGCCTGCTCGAGGCCGGCGCGACCGGCTATGTGCTGAAAGATGCGCCGGACGAGGAGATCATCGCGGCGGTACGCGCGGCGGGACGCCAGGAGCCCTACCTGACGCCCAAGCTGCGCGAGAGGACGGCGACGCACGAGGCACCGCCGATGTCCGATACGCTCGGCGAGCTGACGCAGCGCGAACGGGAGGTGCTCGCACTCATGGCTGTTGGCCTGGATAATGAGGAGATAGGCCGGCGCCTCTTCGTGACCAAGGTCACCGTGCAGAATTACACGAGCTCCATCTACAGCAAGCTGGGCGTCAATACGCGCGCCAAGGCAATCTTGTTCGCCATTCAACATGGTCTCGTCGAACCAGCCCGCGACGGCGGATAGCACCCTCGCGGCGCCTTCGCGTCGCGTTTCTTCCGGCCGTATCGCCCTCCCATCGCGCCATGCCCTCGCGGCGGCAGGCCCATGGCTGGTGGTCGCGCTTGCCGCGGTAGGGTTGATCGTGGCCACGGTCCATGCCGCGGCCAGAGGCGCCGTGCCGGGCTTCATACCCGGTCCCGGCGGACACATCGTGGCCCTGGATCCAGGCTCTCCCGCCTCTGCCGCGGGCCTGCGCACCGGCGACCGGGTGGCCGCGATCAATCGCTTGCCCGTCGACGATGCGGCATGGAGCGCCCTGCACGGCCTGCCCGCGCTCGGCGACGCCCTGGTATCCATCGGCAGTCCGGGCCGGTTTCGCCTCTTCGATCTCGTTCTCATGCCGGCATCGACGGTTCAATTCGCCGGCGACGTAGCCGCGCTGGCCGTCGCGGCCTTCCTCTGTCTGGCCGCCGCCCTGTCGCTCGCCCGGCCGCGAACCGGCACCGCCGCGCCCCTGCTGGCAGTATCGACGGCCTCGGCCTCGCTGGCGGTCAGCACATCGGTCATGGCCCCCTGGCACCTATGGATCGCCTGGATCGTCGTCCCGGCCGCGGCGTTGGCCGCCCTCACCGTGCGAACGGCTGCCGGGTTGCAGGTGGCAGGACAGCTCTCTCCGCGAGCCGTCAGGTTGCCCATCGTGGTGGCCATACCGTCGATGTTGCTGGTATTCGTCGCCATGGGCAGCCACGACGATCAGTGGCTGGTCTGGGCCATGTGTGGCGCTGCTGCGTTGAGCGTAACGGCCATTGTGTCGCCGATTACCAACCGCATCCTGCGGCCCGGGACGTCGAAAGCGCTGATCACCGCCCTTAGCACGCTGTGCGGCCTGATCCCCATCTGGCTGTGGCCCGGTACCACGATACTCTCGGCCCTCACCGGCCGTGAGGTACACCTGGCGTATGATCCGGCCCCCGCGGCCCTGTGGGCCTGCGCCGGGCTTGCACCGATGGCGGTCATGGACCTGGCCGTCGGTTCCCGTATCTTCTCTAGACCGGCCGAGCCGTTGTCGCGCCTGCTGCTCTCGATCGTGGCGGGACTTGCCGGCGTCGGACTCGCCTGGCTGATAGTTGGGCCAGTCTCCCCGGCGGTTCCCCCCGCCGCCCTGGCAATCGCCGGCCTGGTGATCTTCATCGCCGTGCAACAAGGCGCCAGCGCCCTGCTCGCCAGGTACATACAGGCCCCGCCGGCTGCCGTCGAGGCGGCAATCGCGGAGGTCACGGCGCATGCCGAGGAGCCGGGTACGGCCGAGCACCTCGCCGCCGGACTGGTGGAACGGCTCGCCCGCGTGTTGCATGTCGAGTACGTGGCCATCACGGCAGCGGAGTCGCCGGCTTCTCCAGGTGAACGCATCCTGGCCGCGCACAGCTCGGCAGGCCCGGAAGCCCCCGGCCTGCCACCGGAGGATTGCCTCCCTGAATGGAATCCCTGGACAAATCCAACAGCCCACATGATGAAAGTCCCATTGCGCGGCGACGGCGCCGTGTCCGGTGCGCTGTACCTCGGCGTCTCGAGCCCCGGCCGCTGGCCGGAGTATGACCCTGGGGACCTGGACAGGCTGGGCCTCACGCTGGGCATGGCCATCCGCGGCCGGCTTGCCGCGGCCCAGCTCGAGGAGCGGGCCAACAGTATGGTCGCCCTGGCCCGGCGGCTCTCACAGGCGCACGAACAGGAACGCGCCAATCTGTCGCGCGAGCTGCACGACGTGGTGGCCCAGGAGCTCATCGCTTTGACCCGGCATCTGCGCCGCTACAACGCGGAGAATCTCCCGCCACCTGCTATCTGGGCCGACATGCTCGCCGGTGCCCAGGACGCCCTGGTGGCGATCCGGCGCATCTGCAACGGGCTGCGTCCGGCCATCCTGGACCTCGGGCTTGTCCCGGCGCTGCGCGACTTGATCTCTTCGGTCGCTGAAACCAGCGATGCCGACGTCGGCCTGTCGGTCATCGGCCAGGAGCGGCGGCTCGACGGCGACCTCGAATTCGCGCTGTTTCGCGTCGCCCAGGAGAGCCTGAGCAACGCGATCGCACACGCCGGCGCCACCATGATCCGCGTCGAGGTGGAGTTCGCCGACAGGGTGGTGGTGCGGGTGCGCGATGATGGGCGCGGTTTCGAGGTACCCGATCGTTTCGAGGACCTCCCCGGCGATCATCTCGGCATGCTCGGCATGCGGGAGCGCGTCGCGCTGCACGGCGGACAGCTCAGCGTGACCTCGGCAAGGGGCAGGGGCACCACCGTCGAAGCCTGGATAGCCCCAAAAGGGTGAGTTTCGCATCATGCCCGGCAGCGATTATTGAATCTATACTGAAGGTCGAAGGCCTCGATTTTTTACGTCAAGGAATGACCGTCGTGCGCTACTCACGCCTGGCTGTGTTGTTGTACCTAGCTACTATCTCCCATCTGCCTGCTCATGCCCGCACGAGCAGGCCCGTCTCGGCGCAACCTCCGCCGCTGATCATATACGCCAGCGTCAAAGACGTCGGGCTGTTCAAGACGGTCGGCACCAGCGGCGTCTGGCAGGGCCCCAGCCCTTTGATCTCGACGGCCCTATCGCTGTCGACGCTCGATCAGGCGCACTGGCGCACGGTGTTCGCCGGGCTCGCGGATGGCCTCTATATCAGCCAGGACGGCGCGGCGACGTGGTCGCCGACGGGGCTGCACGGCCACCCCGTGTACGCTATTGAGGTGGACCCCCGCAACGTAAACAGTATCACCGTGGGGACCGATCGGGGGACCTACCATAGCGCCGACGGGGGCACGACGTGGTCGCAGGGCACCAGCATCACCATACAGTTGCGCAGCGTGGTGGCCGGCTCCGCACCTAACGGGCTGTACGCGGCCGGCAACAGCCACGTCTATCTATCTACCGACGGCGGGGCACACTGGAAGGGCATAGACCAGGGCCTGCCATCTCGACAAACCATCAATGCGCTCGCCGTGGCGCCGACACGGCCCTACACTCTCTACGCCGCCGGCTCGCTGGGAGTCTGGCAGCAGGTCAACGGCACCTGGACCGCCCTTGGCCACGGGCTGCCCGCCAGGGCCTACGCCACCGTTTCGGTCGATGCAGGGCACGTTCTTGTGTGCAGCCAGTTGGACCCGACGCTGTACGTCTCCGCGGACGGCGGCCTTTCCTGGACCCACCGGCCGATCAAAGGGCTCTCCACGGGTATCTACGCCTTCGCACAGGATCCTTCAGTACCCAGCACGCTGATCGCCGGAGATGCCAACGGCAACGTCGCGATCAGCTCGGATTATGGGGTCACCTGGGCCGTTCCCGGTGGCGCCGTGGCCGGTACCGTGGGCAGCCCGGTCAATGCGCTGGCGGTCATACGTCGCCCTGTACTGCCCTCAGACGGCGTTGCCAACCCGCACCGTTCCGATATTGCGTGGTTCGACCACAACGGCGGCCACACCCTGCGCGATCCGTTCCTGAGCTACTGGACGAGCGTCGCCTCGGCCCCCGACGCCATCGGCTATCCCCTGACCGAGGAGTTCAATGATCCGCACTACGGAAACGCCCCGGCGCAGATATTCGATCACATGGAACTCGTGCAGACGGCGGATGGCGTGTATCCGGCGCCACTCGGCGCCGATCTGGCGCCCGCCGCTTATGTCAACTCCTGCCAGCAGTCGTGTGCGGTCGATCCGACTTTTCAGGCTTTCTGGTCGGCCCATGGCGGGGCCGACGTGCTGGGCCCTCCGGTGACGCCGGCCTTCAGGCAATCCATCAACGACGGCACCGGGCATCAATATCTGGTCCAATACTTCCGCAACACCCGCCTTGAGTTCCACCCGGAGCTATCCGGCGCGGGCGACGATGTCCGTGCCGGCGCCCTGGGAACCGTGAGGTTGCTGGCCCTCGGCTGGATCTGAGTCCAGGGTCTGTGACTTCTAAACCGGGGACCGCGGCGTCGGCCCGCGGGCTGCCGCCCTGGCAGATCAGCATCCACGAGCCTCGAGTCCGGACCTGAGCACGGTCGTGGTATGTTACCATGACAGTAGAGGTACAGAGGTGCGGAGGGTAGCCCGTCGTGACTGAACGCCTGTGGGCTCCGTGGCGAGATAGCTATGTGACGGCGCCACATCAAGCAGATAGCGAGTGTATCTTCTGCACCAAGCCGAAACAGAATCGCGACGCCGAGAACCTGATTGTCTATCGCAGCGTCCACAGTTACGTCATATTGAACGCATATCCCTATAACAACGGGCACGTGATGGTCGTTCCCTTCAAACACGTCGCGAACCTGGAAGACATCGCCGCCGACGTTTTGTGCGAGATGATGGGCGTTGCGCAGCGCACGGTCCGCGTGTTGCGCCACACCCTCAATCCGTCCGGCTTTAACGTGGGCATGAACCTGGGCGCCGCGGCCGGTGCCGGCATCGCCGGGCACCTGCACCTGCACATGGTGCCGCGCTGGATCGGCGACACCAATTTCATGGCGGTCGTCGCCGACACCCGCGTGCTGTCGCAGGCCCTGGCGACCAGCTACGAGGCCCTGCGCCGGGGCTTCGACGACATATCGTGAACGTGCTATCGCCCGATACGATCGACACCGAGGAGGCGCTGCGCCGCTGCAGGAGATATCTGCGTCACACACCCCTGCTGCCCTCCGCGGGCCTGTCCGCGCTGGCCGGGCGACCGGTACTGCTGAAGCTGGAGTGCCTGCAGGTGACCGGTTCCTTCAAGGCACGGGGTGCCATCAATCGCCTGCTGCAACTGGGGGACGACGAGCGCGCGCGCGGCGTCGTCACCGCCTCGGCCGGCAACCACGGCCAGGCGGTGGCCTGGGCCGCCTCCGTGCTGGGCATACCGGCCACCGTGGTTCTGCCGCTCGACGCGGTGCAGGTGAAGGTCGAGCGCACCAGGTCGTGGGGGGCCACAGTGGTGCAGGCCGGCAACGGATACGACGAGGCGCACCATCACGCTGAGCTGCTGTGTGAGCGGACCGGCGCCGTGTACATCCACGCGTTCGAGCATCCAGACGTCATCGCGGGCCAGGGAACTGTGGCGCACGAGATACTGGATGAGTGCCCGGAGGCAGGGCTGCTGGTAGCCCCGGTAGGCGGCGGCGGCCTGATCGCGGGCATCGGCGCCGCGGCCAGAACCCACAAGCGGCGGCCCCAGGTCATCGGCCTCCAGAGCAGCAGCACCAGCGCCATGTTCGACGCCCTGGAAGCGGGCCACCTGGTGCCTGTTACCCTGCTGCCGACACTGGCCGATGGGCTAGCGGGTGAGACCACCGAGGCAAGCATGCGCCTCTGCCGGCAGCTCGACATCGCGGTCAGGCTGGTGCCGGAGGTAGCGCTGTTGCCGGCCATCAGGCACACGCTGATCGAAGAGCACCTGGCTATCGAGGGCTCCGCCGCGGTCTGCGTGGCCGGCGTGTTGGAGCGAGTGATCGATGCCGGCGCCGCCGACGGCCCGATGGTGCTGGTGCTCTCGGGAGGCAACGTGGACCCCGCGGTGCTGGCCGCGGCGCTTGCCCACGAGGTGCCGGCATGACCGATCGCATCGTGACAGGGCGCGAGCAGCAGGAGGATGCGGCCGAGCTCAGCCTAAGGCCGCGCCGCCTCGCCGAATATATCGGCCAGACCAAGGTGAAGGAGAATTTGCGCATCCTGCTGGATGCCGCGAAACAGCGGGGCGAGGCGCTGGATCACATCCTTCTGTACGGGCCACCGGGGCTTGGCAAGACCTCTCTGGCCGGTGTGATCGCCGCCGAGATGGGCGTCAACATCCGCGTCACGTCGGGCCCGGCCTTCGAGCGGGCCGGAGACCTGGTGGCTATCCTGACCAACGAGCAGGCGGGCGATATCCTCTTCATCGACGAGATTCACCGGCTCAATCGCGTCATCGAGGAGACGCTCTACCCGGCGATGGAAGATTACGCGGTGGACTTTATCATCGGCAAGGGGCCCAGCGCGCGCACGCTGCGCATGAGCCTGCAGCGCTTCACGGTGATCGGCGCGACCACGCGCCTTGGCCTGATCTCCTCGCCGCTGCGCGACCGCTTCGGCGTGCACTACAACCTGGAGTATTACGACACCGCGGCGCTGATGGAGATCGTGACGCGCTCCGCCGGCATCCTGAAGGTATCGATCGAACGGGACGGTGCCGAAGAAATCGCGCGGCGCAGCCGCGGCACGCCGCGCGTGGCCAATCGCCTGCTGAAGCGCGTGCGCGACTACGCGCAGGTGCGCTCGGACGGCTGCATCACCAGACCGATCGCCCGCGAGGCCCTGGCCATGCTCGAAGTCGACGAGCTGGGCCTGGATGCCACCGACCATAAGCTACTGCGCGCCATCATCGAAAAGTTCGGTGGCGGCCCGGTCGGACTGGATACCATCGCCGCCGCCACCAGCGAAGAGAGCGACACGGTCGAGGACGTTTACGAGCCGTATTTGATTCAGCTTGGCTTCCTCAAGCGGACACCGCGTGGCCGTGTCGCCACCCCGCTTGCCTACAACCACCTCGGCCTGAAGGCCCCGAACGAGCGCCCAACCCAGCAGAC
>Ga0070740_10001479_pt1 | contig 32033 bp, 26 predicted proteins | sample Coa_R2_FD_67286 | JGI IMG/M metagenome (GOLD analysis project Ga0070740, IMG submission 67286) | Surface soil microbial communities from Centralia Pennsylvania, which are recovering from an underground coalmine fire - Coalmine... | ecosystem: Environmental > Terrestrial > Soil > Unclassified ...
TTGCACTGGCACGACTGCTGGACGGCAGTCGTCGTGCTGGACGGCAGCCTGTTGATGGGAGATTGGTGGATGCAGCGAGGCGACGTGCTGATCGCGGCCCCGGGCGTCGAGTACGGTCTCCTATTGAACGGTCCCAAGGGCTGCCAGTTGCTCGAGATCTTCGCCCGCGACACTCTGTCGCCCGGCGGCTACGGCGAGGAGTACCGGGATCATCCTACGCTGGTGTATGTGAAAGGACTTGAGACGACTGGTTTCTTTCCGCGCCCACCCGCGCTGGTGGAGAACGCGCGCCGACAGGTTGTTCCGGTCGATGGCACGCCCGGCCTGCAAAAAGGACATCTGGACGGCAACGCCTGCTGGAACCTCGGCGATCCGGATGACCCCGAACGCGGGATCATCTTCGACCGCAAGCTCACGGCTGGTGCGACGCTGCCGCCCGTGTCGGTAAGCGACTGGCGCGGGGCGCTCGTCCTCGACGGGTCAATGAGGGTGGGTGACATCCCGTTTGCCGCCAACGATCTGTTAGTGGTGGAGCCGCATGCCGAAGTGCCGGCAATCACCGCCGGCGCCGGCGGCGTGCATCTGCTGGAGATGGCGCGCACAGCCGCCGGGCTAGCCTAGTGCGCACCGTCAGTGGTGGCGCCGCACGCACGCGCTATGCAGGTCGGACTGACCTTTTCGAGATGACTCGGAAGTTGTTCCGCGGTTGGAACCGGAGGACCGGCACCGGAGGGAAAATCGGAAGGCAAGTTGCCTGACCCCAAAAAACGCGCGATTTGGTCCGTAGCGCTCCGCCGTGCTCGATGTGCGTCAATTCCTTGGCGCACAGGGATTTTGGCGCGCTCGCCCCTTGCAGGCGGCCGCTGCCGAAAGCCATGGTTTCTGACCGCGGTGGGGCACAAAATTGGGCACAGCCCCGAATGCCGTGTTTTTATAGCGCGCGAAGCTTTGCGGCTTTCGACTGTCAGCACAATTACGTGCTCTGTGGGATCGTTCGCCGGCCTCGCGCTCACCTCCGAGCTTGATCGCCAAGCTGGAATCATGTATAGCTTTTGTCTATCCAAAAAGAACGGAATTCATGCGTACGCAAGTGTCGAAATGGGGCAACAGCCTCGGGATCAGGATTCCAAAGGCATACGCTGAAGAGATGGGCCTCTCCGAGGGCGCGACCGTGGACGTGAAATTGTCGGGCCGCAAGCTGGTGCTGACGCCGGCGCAGCCGGAATATGAACTGGAGAAGCTCGTCGCCGGGATAACGCCGAAAAACCGCCACGGCGAGACCGACTGGGGCGAGCCGGTGGGGAAGGAAACTTGGTGAGCCCGGCCCGTTACGTACCCGAACGGGGCGACCTGGTGTGGCTCACCTTCGATCCGCAGGCGGGACGCGAGCAGGCGGGGCCGCGCCCTGCCCTGGTGCTCTCGCCGGCGCTGTACAATCGGCGCGCAAGCCTAGCCCTGGTCTGCCCGGTAACGAACCAGGCCAAAGGCTATCCGTTCGAGGTCGCCCTGCCCGACGGCCTTTCGATTTCCGGCGTGATCCTAGCCGACCACGTGAAGAGCGCCGATTGGGCCGCGCGGCGCGCCCGATTCGCGGCCAAGGCACCCGCTGAGATCATAGCGGAAGTGACGGCCAAGCTTCGGCCGTTGCTTGGGGTGTAGGGCGATTCCACATATAGCGATAGATAACATCGTGGTCATGAACGAACCCAAAGAATTTGTTCAGAAGACAGGTTGTCCCGGATTTGGCGCGCTACGTTCCCGCCGCAATTGGTCATGTGGGCGCTGATCATCAAACCGCGCTGCCTCGAAGCGCTCGTGATCGCAAGCTGATACGGCCTATCGAAGAAGCACTGGAACGGGTCCCAACCACGCACAAGTCGCCAGCGCCTGCGGAATGCTATGCGTGCGCAACCACGCCTCCAGTTGCTTGCGGTCTGCGCCCTCACTTCCACTCCACCTGCTTTTACGCCCATGCCGCATGGACGAACAAACCCATATTTAATTCGGAGACGCAACACGCAAGCCAGCTCGCTAAGCGGCGCGGTTTGTGAACGACCGCCTGCGTCTGCGGGCGGGAACTGCCTGGCGTTGGCCGGCAATTAACTCACGCATCCAGGATAGACCCCAGCTCCTGTCGCACCTCACCCTGCTAATGTCCCAAATGCGAGAGGTAGCCCTTCATCAACCTGCGCGGGTCGTCGTGGTCGGGTTGCCAGTCCTTGAACAGATGCTTGCCGTCGAGCGTGTAAACCGGACGCTTCAGCTCGTACAGAAGCGGCAGGCTGTGTGCGATGCGGCTGGTCAGGATTTTCGGGTCGCCGGTCACCAGTGCCAGTGCCGCCTCGACGAATGCTTCCATCGGCTCGGTGGATTTGGCGATCGTACGCGACAGCGGAGTACCCACCGCGCCGGTATTCGCCAGGTTGTTAACCGCGATGTTGTCGGCGTAAAGCTCGCGCGCGGCACCGGTGCAGATGCGATCCAGGAACGCCTTGGTGCCCCCGTAGAGGCAGGCGCCGCCCAGGCGGTCCAGCGGCAGCGGATTGCCGTCGGGCCGCGGCTGCGGCGCCGCCTGCGATGAGGTAATCGCCAGTATCCAGCCCGCGCCGCGCCGGCGCATCCCGGGGATTACCTGGCGGGCCAGATCCCAGAAGCTCCAGACGTTGACTTCCACGCTGCGCATGAAGAATTCGCGCGGTGTCTGTGCAAAGGCGATGTTGCCTGCAGGCCCGAACTCGCGCGGCGCCGCCGCGCTATGCACCAGGATGTCGGGCGCCGCACCAAAAGCGGTTTGCGCCTGCCGGATGATCTCGCTCTTGTCATAGGCGGGGTCGCCGATGTCGCATCGAATCGCGATCGCATCCCCACCCAGTTGACGGACGGCCTGGAGACCTTCGTCAAGGGTTCCGGGCAGCTCCTGGTTGCGGCGCGCGTCGTCGCGCCCCAGCAGCGCAACTTTTGCGCCTTCGGCGGCCAGCCGAATAGCAATCGCCTGCCCGATACCGCGGCTGGCGCCGGTGATGACAGCAACGCGTCCGATGCAACTGTGAGCCAATGCCTTGCCTCAATCGATTGCGGGCGCAAAGCGCGGCGTCAGCTCCAGGCCGGCGTCCTTGATAATCCTGGCGTCGAGCAAGGCGCGGATCTCCACGTCCGATTTTCCCAATTCGCGCACAATCGCGGTGCTGTTCTGGCCGATGACCGGCACAGGATTCAAATGGACCGCGTTGGCGTTGGAAAAGCGAATCGTGTGGCCCACCTCCAGCACGTTGCCGCCCTCGGGATGATGCGCGGCGACAATCACGTTAAGCCGCCGCAGCTCTGGTTCGTTCAGCGTCTGTTCGGGAGTCAGCGCCCGCGGGATCGCGCATGGGACGCCCGCGGCGCGCAAGCGCCGTTCGGCGTCGGCACAGGCGATCGCGCCCAGCGTATCGGTCAGGAGTTGGGCGACTTTGCTGTCGCTCAGTTTTTCCTGCCGCGCCGTTTCATACCTCGGCCACCGGGTATTTGCGATTCCCAGTGCGTGCGGCACTGCCTGCCATTCCTCATCGCTGTAGCACGCGATCGCGATCCATCCGTCGCTGGTCCGGTACAGCGCGTTGGTCGGCGCATGCCCGCGCTGATCGTAATCGAGCGGGAAGGTTTCGGAAATGCGGCCCTGATGGCCGTGCGCGTCGCTCATCGCGAGCAGTCCGGCGCCGGTTTGCGGCACCTCGATATATTGCCCCTGGCCGCTGCGCTCGCGCTCGACCAGCGCCGCGATCGTCATCGCGGCCGACGTCAGGCCGCATCCGTAATCCATGTGGGTCAGGTAAATTCGCGGCGCGTTGAGTTCGCCGCCGGTGCGAGTGAGCAGCCCGCCGATCGCGGAATGCAGCGGCTCGAAGGTGGGCAGCGACGCCCACGGTCCCTCGTTGCCGTAACCCGAGGAATGGCAATAGATGATTCGCGGATTGATCTCGGCCAGCGTCTCGTAGCCCATGCCCAGGCGTTCCATCGCACCCACGCGCATGTTGTGATGGACCACGTCGGCGCGCCTGACCAACTCGTAGATGACCGCGCGTCCGCGCTCCGACTTGAGGTCGACCGCGATACTTTCCTTGCCCCGATGCGTCCCGAGCAGCATCGACAGGTTCGGACTGCGCATCGGGTCGCCGTGGTATTCCTCGACCTTGATGACGCGCGCGCCGAGGTCGGCAAAGATGCGATTGGCAAACGGTCCCGCCATGTAAAAGCCGAAATCCAGCACCGTGATGCCGTCCAGCGGTCCCACGCGCCGTACGCCGCCGCAGGGCGCGGTTTCAGCAGCGCTGCCCTTGCTGGCTGCGCGTGCGGGGCGGCTAAGCGCGCCGCGCAGCAGCGCCGCGTTATGTTCGCCCGGCGCGGGAATCGCGCGTCCCACTTCCATCGGCGTACGTGCGAATTTGGCCACCTTGCCCAAACGCCGCTCGCCGTCGGGCAGGATGTCGACCAGCCCATTGACCTCCATCTGCTCCAGCCACAGCGCTTCGCCGGCGTAAAGCGCAGGCATGCAGCACACATCGGCTCCGGCCAGCAGGTCGCACCAGTACTGGGCGGGGCGCGTCTTGAAGGTCCGCTCCAGGTAGTCCCACAGCTCGTCGGCCTGCTCCTGCGTCATCGGGTCGCCGCCGAACATGCCGGCGTTGGGGAATTCGATCGCCAGGTCATGGCGCCCGACGGCCTTCATCAGGCGGTTGAATTGCCCGCGCGCGCCGGTATGGATCTGGATCCAGCGTTCGTCGGCGCATTCAAAAAGGCTGACAATCAGCCGAAAAGTAGAGTGCTTGCCGCGGGGCGGCGGACCCATCGGGCGGATCCGCTCGCCGCCGACGTAGGCAGCGTTGCGCAAAATGGCGATCCCGTCGAGCAATGAAGTCGTCAGCACCTGGCCGCGGCCGGTGCGCTCGCGCTCCAGCAAGGCGCCGGTAATCCCCAGTTGCAGCAGCCACGCGGCGCCAAATACGGCCAGCGGCCAGCCCAAAAAGACCGGCCCCGGCCGCCATCCTTGCTGGGCGTCCATGCATCCGTACTGCGCTTCGACGAGCTCCCCGCAAACCGGCGCGTGGATGCCGCGATGCGGGTACGCCGCCTCTTTTACCGGGCGCGGATATGCAGTCAGTACGGCGAGAATTTGGCGCGGATTGCCCGGGTAGCCGTCCAGCAATCCGGCGGGTTTCGCAGTCCACGGCTGGGCGGTGGTCAGGATGGCATCGGCCGAGTCGCGAAGCGCCTGCCATTGTCCGTTTGCCGCCTCGGCGCTGCCAATCGTTACGCTCTTTTGCCCGCGCAGCCAGATCCGGGCGCCGGCCAGCGCTCTTAGCGGGTCGCCGCCTTCGGGTTCGACCCGAATCACTTCGGCGCCGAGGTCGGCCAATACCATCCCGGCTACCGCCGCCGCGGGCGAACGCTCGGAAAGATCCAGGATGCGGTAGCCGTCAGCCAGTGGTCCTGCCATCTCAGGTCTCCGTGGAAATCGAACCGCCCATTAGCATCGCCTGCGGCGAAAGTCCAGCAACGCCTGTACAGCAGGCGATTTGACGGTACAGCACGCGCTCGGCTATAGCTCTGACCCGGAGCAACCACGATGGCCGATGATCTCCACGGGCTGAAAGGGCTTTCGAACATGCTGGCCATAGTCGGCGTCGGCGAGACCGATTACGCCGCCGACTATCCGGCCAGCCGCGCCGGCAAACCGACCACCGATCACTTCGGTTTCGGCATTCGGGCCTTCAAGGCCGCGCTGGCCGACGCCGGGCTGCGGCGCGAGGACGTCGACGGCGTCATCGCCTGCTCCGTTCCGCTGGGCCGGCTGGTGGAACTGTTGGGGATGGAGCCGCGCTTCAGCGCCTCCAGCTTCGATCCGGCCACCGCCTTCATGGTCGCAACCGACGCCATCCGCAATGGTCTGGCCGATTGTATCGCACTTATCAAGTCGCTCAATTATCGCACTGCGGGTACTCAGTTTGGCGGTCCGCAGGCGATGGGTGCCGACAATTTATATTATGTATATTACCGGCCGTGGGGATTTACCTCACAGGGCGCGTTCGATTCGGTCGTGGTTCAGCGCTACATGGAAATCTACCGCCTGACCCATCGCCAACTCGGCATGGTTGCGGTGGCGGAGCGGGCCTGGGCGCGGATGAATCCGCTGGCGATCATGCAGCGCCCGATGACTATCGACGACTACCTGCGCTATCCATTCGTCGCCGAACCACTGCGGGTGCCCGACTACTGCCTGATCAACGACGGCGGCACCTGCCTGATCGTTACCAGCGTTGAGCGGGCGCGCAAAATGACCCGCCATCCGCTGGTCACAGTCAAGGGACTTGGATTCGGCGAGGAGAACGCCGCGATTAACCAGTTGCGGCCCAAGCTGCACTTCAGCCGCATCCAGATGCGTCAGGCGGGCCGGCAATGCTACGAGATGGCGGGGCTCGGACCCCGCGATATCGACGCTTTTTACTACTACGACAATTTCACCGGCGAACTGTTCTATATCCTTGAGAATTATGGTTATTGCGCGGAAGGTGAGGCGGCCCATTTTATCGACACCATGGGCATCGGGCCGGGCGGCAGCTTTCCGGTCAACACTTCGGGCGGGATGGTCTCCGAATCGTACATGCAGGGCTGGAATGCCCAAGCCGAGATGGTTCGCCAGTTGCGCGGCGAGGCCGGGCCGCGCCAACTGCCAAAATGCCGCCATGCACACTACGTTTCCAACACCGTCGCCCGGGCCACCTCTCTGATTATGCAAGCACACAGGGATTGAGGTGACGTATGAAACAGTGTCCGATTATACCGAACGAGGAGCTGCGTCAGTGAGCGCGCCTCAGGTTCGGCCGGATCCGGTACGGGGGCTTTACGACGCCCCGTTGTGGGAATATGCGAAGCAAAAGGAATTGCGGCTTCAACGCTGCTCCGATTGCGGCGAGTTTCGCTATCCACCCGGTTCGCATTGCCCCGGGTGCCTGTCGGAGAACTTCCAATGGACGCGCCTGTCGGGCCGCGGCCGCGTCTACGCCTGGTGCGTGTTTCATCGTCAATACTTCCCCGAGATACCCGTGCCCAATCCGATCGTGGTCGTGCACACCGAGGAAGGCCCGATTATCGCGGCCAACCTGGTCGGTTCCGATCCCTCCGCGCTGCGGCTCGACCTGCCGGTGGAAGTCACTTTCGAACCGGTGCGCTGGGCCAGCGGAGGCGAGGGAATGATCTTTCAATGGCGTTTGGTGAAATAATCATTCGGGAGGCCTTGCGATGCGCAAATACCAAGTGATTTCCGCCGACGGGCACATGGAAGTTCCGATCCAATGGGATAAGTATGTGCCGGCCAAATACAAGGATCGGGCGCCCAGGCTGGTGCGGCGCGAGGACGGCAGCGAGGTCTGGCGGATGGACGAGTGGGAGCGCGAGAACATCGCCAACCTCTATTGTGGGATGCGCTACAACGAGTTTGTCGGCGGCCTGGCAGGGTCCTATCACTTCCCCGACGGCTCGCCGCGGCCGGGCACGGGCGATGCGGTACAGCGCCTGCGCGAGCAGGACTTTGACGGAATCGACGCCGAGGTGCTCTACCCACCGGTTTACGGGCCGCCCTTCCTGCGCAACATGATTGCGCGCGACAAGGATTGTTACCTGGCGCTGGTGCAGGGTTACAACACTTTCCTGGCCGAGTTTTGCAGCCGCGCGCCCGACCGGTTGATCGGCAATGCCATCCTGCCCGAGACCGGAATCGACGACGCGCTGGCGGAGCTGGCGCGATGCCGCAAGCTGGGCCTTCCTTCCATCTCGCCTGCCACCTGGCCCAACGGCAGCGGTGAGCCAAAACCGCAGATAGACGAGAGATTCTGGGCGGCCGCCCTGGACCTGGACATGAAAATTTCACCGCATATGAACTTCGGCGGCATGATCGCGCCCGTAGCCAACGTCAAGACCACCGAGTGGATGGCGTTCGTGGCGGGCGGCATCGGTTCGGTGGGCGCGGTGGCGACCACCATCGGCCAGCTCATCCTCCACGTCTTCGACAGGTTTCCGACTCTCAAATTCTATTTCGCCGAGACCAATGGTGGATGGCTCGCGCATTATTTCAACTGGCTGGATGAGTACTATCTGCGCTGGTTCAATTATCTCAATATCAAGAAGAAGAAGCTGCCTTCCGACTATATCAGGGAGCACCTGCGCTTCTCCTTCATCCACGACCGCCTCGCGATGCAGTTGCGCCAGTATACCGGCATCGAGGTCTTGATGTGGGGCTCGGACTTCCCGCACAGCGTGGGCTCATTCCCCGATTCCAGGCAGGTGCTGGCGGAGATCTTCGAAGGCGTGCCGGAGGACGAGAAATATCAGGTGCTGGTCGCCAATCCGTGCGCATTCTTCGGACTCGATCCGGAACATGACATCACTGCGACTCCGTAAAGACGCCGAGTTCGGGCGGATGCCGGGAGAATAATTGTGTCGATCCAAATCAGGTATCGGGCCAGGGTCATGCCGATCTCAACCCAGCTTTATCAGCAGGCCAAGGCGGCCGAGCAATTCTACTATATGATGCTGTTTGCCAACGACCCGGTCCGCGCCAAAAACTGCGACGTGTGGGCGGGATGGGCCGCGATGGGACTGCATATCCAGGTCAAGATGCCGCCGCATGCCGCAACCGCGGCGGAGCGCATGTGGCTGGAAATCGATCCGCACGGCAATGAATTGTACGTTTACAACTTCACGGGCGGAGAACGCGGAACTTGTCAACGTCTTAAATCCCTGCTGACCGAAATTGATCGCCTGCGCGCCGCACTCAGAGACCAGGATCAGGCGGCCCGCCTCAAAGCGGTGCGCGCCGACCCGGCCGTGGCGCATCAACTGCTCGAACCAGTACAGGCGGCGCTTGAACAAAGCGGATGCAGCCGCCAGGTCCGCGAGCAGTTCGAGTTCGCAATCAACCGCGGCCTGACCGCTCTGACCTGGCCGGACATCGAGTCGGTGGAAATAACCGTCGCATAGGTGAAATTCAGCAGCGGTGCGAGCAACAAAGGTCCTCGCGCGTCACCGACGGCCCGGCGGTCCCACTGTTGGCGCCCAATCAGCGCGTCGATATCAGCCGGGCAAGGGTGGAAAAGGATGCGTGATGGGACACGACAGCGCCGTTTGCTCCGCAGCTTGCGCCGCTCATCCCAGATGGTAGGCCTGCCGGACGTTGTCGCCCAGCAGTTTTTTGCGTGCCGCGGGTTTGAGCCGGGCGGCGATTTCGTCGAGTTCCTCCAGGTAGTCGCCGATGTGGTCGGGGTGCGGAAAGTCGGAGGCCCAAAAGAAACGGTCCTCGCCGCATAGCTGGATCATCGCGGGCAGCGAATGCTCGTCGGGGTCGGCGGAGATGTAGATGTTGCGCCTGAAGTATTCGCTGGGCCGGTGCTTGATCGCCAGGGTATGACCGAAATGGCTCTTCCACACGTCATCCCAGCGGTCGAGCAGATAGCTGATCCATCCGGCGCCCGATTCGAGCATTACGATCTTCAGCTTGGGAAACTTGTCGAAGGTAGCGTGCTGGATGAAGCTGGTCAGCGCCTGGCGGGCCGCGTCGGTCCCCACGACGTTTTCGAAAAACAGTTGGCCGCCGGTGTAATTGCGCGCGTACAGACCTGGATGGGCCCACAGCGGCGAGACCGTGGGATGAATGCCGAGCGGGATATCGAGCTCCTGCGCCTTGGCGAACAGTGGATCATGGTCGGGATGGCCGTGGGGCTTGCGCGTGTGGCTGAAGGACCCCACCCACGCCCCTTTGCAGCCGTCTTTGACCGCGCGCTCCATCTCGCGCGCCGAAGCTTCGGGGTCCATCAGCGACAGATGCGCCACCGGCACCAGGCGGCCGCCGCTGCCCGAGCACCATTCGACGATCCAGCGGTTGTACGCACGGCACATCGCCTGGGCGACGTCGGCGTCCTCGCATTCGCACTCCCATCCCAGGCCGATGGTGGGATAGATGATTGCGGCGGCGAGGTTTTCCGCCTCCAGCCGCTGGATGCGTTCTTTGGCGTCGACTGCGCCCCACGCCGCGACTTCGCCCCACTTGCGACGGAAATCCCATCGCCAGTTCTCCCGCGACAGCATCCCCATCGCGCCCAGGATCCCCAGCACGCCGTGATGGATGAACTTGGAGGGCTTGCCGTTGACTTCCAACCGCTCATAGCCGCGCTCGTCCGTACCCAGGCGCACCGCGTAGGGACGGTATTTTTCCTCGCAATACCGCTCCCACAAGGTCGCATCCTCCAGCACGTGCCCGTCGGCGTCGATCACGCCTTTGTGCTTGGTCCGGTAGACCTTCGCCTCACCGTTCGCGGCCATCGTCGCCACCTCGTTAGTAACGCCTCGATGGGGCCTGAAGCGGACCTCATCGACCGCGCCGAATTTCAGGTTCACGACTGTCATACGCCGGAACGCTCGTTCAGTCCAGATCTGATGCTTGGAATGCATTCAGTGCGCCAGCGCCGCAGCGCCGGTGGTTTGCGGGCGCGCCGCCTTGGCGCTTTGCCACAACCACAACCCCAGCAGCAGCGGGACCACGGTGCCGCTGAACCAGATCAGCATCCAGTAGATATCGTTGAGCGAGAGCATCGCAGCCTGGAGCTGCATTTGGCGGTAGAGCGCGGCCAGGCCCTCCCTGTGCCCGGAGAGTTGCTCGGGCAAGCTCAGAAACCTGGGCGAGCCGGGCATCCGGCCGGACATGGCGCTCATCCGCCAGGCGTCAAAGATCGACAGATGCTCACCCAGGTAGCTCTGATGGAGTTGCTGATGGTTGATCAGCATCGTGCTCATCACGGAGACACCCACGGCGGCGCCGGTGTTGCGAATCATCCCGAACAGGCTGGCGGCGTAACCCATGCGCTCGCGCTGCACGCATGACAGCGTGGCAGCGGACAACGGCGGAAAGAACAGCGCGAAGCCGCCGCTCATCATGATCGGCGCCCACACGATTTGCCAATAGCCGATTTGCAGGTTCCAGTGCGCCATATCCCACAGCGACGCCATCTGGAGCAGGTAACCGGCCGCCATCAGCGGCCGGGTGTTGATGCGCCAGCGTTCCAACTGCCCAATGAGCAGCATCGCCGCCATCGCGCCCAGCCCGCGCGGCGCCAGTACAATACCGGCCTGCCACGCCGTGTAACCCATGAACTCCTGCAGAAAGACCGGGTTCATCAGGTTAACCCCAAAGAGCGTGAAACTCATCATCACCTGCAGCGCGATGGCGACAGTGAAGGCGGGGATCTTAAGGATGCGCAGGTCGAGGATCGGATCGGAAAACCTCAGCTCGCGCACGATCAGCAGCGTCATACAGGCCACTGCGCCGGCCGTGGCGTAGATGACCCAGGGCGAGGCGAACCAGTCGGCGCGCTGGCCGCGGTCGAGCACCAGTTGCAGCAGACCCAGGCTGAGCGCGATCAGCACGATACCGGGATAATCGACCCGCCCGCGCTGGGTGCGCCCGCGGCGCAGGTAAGGCGGGTCGTGCAGGAAGGTCGAGACCATGATGATCGCTGCCACTCCCACCGGTACGTTGACGTAAAAGTTCCATCGCCACGACCAGTTGTCGGTGATCCAGCCGCCCAGCGTGGGGCCCATAATCGGTGCGGCCATCATGCCGATACCCCAAAACGCCATCGCCATCGCCTGCTCTTCGGGCGGAAAGGTTTCCATCAGGATGGCTTGCGAGGAGGGCTGCATCGCAGCGCCCGCCAGTCCCTGGAGCAGACGGAAGAAGACGATCTGATTGAGCGTTTGCGCCGCCCCGCAGGCCGCCGAGGCGAGCACGAAGCCGGTCACCGAAATCAGAAAGTAGCGTTTGCGCCCAAAGCGCGCCGAGATCCATCCGGTCATCGGAATCATGATGCCGTTGGCCACCAGGTAGCTGGTGACGACCCAGGTGATCTCGTCGATGCTGGCGGAGAAGCTGCCCTGCATATGCGGCAGCGCCACATTTATGATCGTGGTGTCGAGCGTTTCCAGGATGGTGCCGAGCATCACCGCGATCGCCACGATCCACTTGTGCTTCTGGAAGGCGGCCAGTTCGGGCCCCGCCAGCGCAGCGCCCGCCGCAACCGGCGCCGATTGCGGCTTTGGACTGGCGCTCATCGGCGAGTGCCGGCGGAAGAGCCGAACCTGGGCCTGCGCCTGCGTTTGCCGGGGTTGTGCTCGCGTTTCATTTTCAGCATCTCTTCGTATCCAGCGGCCTCACGCGGAGTTGCACAGCGTATACTATTGGCGCGGATGACCGAATCCGGAACCATGCCGGTCGCAAATGTAACGTATGTTACATAGTCGCGACTCTCATCATGTTCTTACCGGGAAACCCGGTAAAGAAGCAGATAAACGGCCGTTAGCCGTCGCAATTTGAGGTTTGGGGCGACTTTCGGCGTATGCTGCGCGCCATCGGGAAATTCCACGCCATCTGCGCGTTCGGGTACTGATCCGCTACCAGTTAAATTTTTCTACAAAAATTAGGTCATTATAGTTTGTTGATCAAAATTTTTCATGCTAAATAGTTTCCAGTACGCACCATTGGTGGTGGCGGCGGCAGACGAGGCGGAGGGTGTGGTCATGCGTTTAGGGCAGTTCTTGCCAGGCGCCCTGGCTGGAGGCCTGGCGATCGATCTGGGCACCGCGAATACTTTGATCTATTCCAAAAACCGCGGCATCGTGTGCAACGAGCCCTCGATGGTGGCGCTGCGCTGCGACGGGCGGGGCGCACGCAAGGTGCTGGCAGTGGGCACCGAGGCCAAGGCGATGCTGGGACGCACGCCCGGCTCGGTGGTGGTGGCGCGCCCGCTGAGCGACGGCGTGATCGCCGATTTCGAGGCGGCGCGCGAGATGCTGCGCTACTTCATCCGCAAGGTCTCCCGCCACAGCTTCATCACGCGCCCGCGCGTGGTGGTATCGGTGCCCGCGGAGATAAGTCCGGTGGAGCGGCGCGCGGTCAAGGAATCGGCGGAATCGGCGGGCGCTTCCGAGGTGATCCTGATGAACGAACCGATCGCCGCCGCGCTGGGCTCGGGGCTGCCGATTCTGGAACCGCAGGGCAGCATGGTGGTGGACATCGGCGGCGGCACCAGCGATGTCGCGGTGCTGTCGATGGGTTCGATCGTGGTATCGCGTTCGCTGCGCACGGCGGGCGACAAGATGGACCGCGAGATCATGGAGCAGGTCAAGCGCCGCCACAACCTGCGCATCGGCGAACGTACCGCCGAGATGCTCAAGCTGATGCTCGGTTCGGCGATCGCGGAGCCCGAGACCAAGACCCTGGAGATCATGGGCCGCGACGAACTCAGCGGCCAGCCCAAGACCGTGGAGATCGACGACGAGGAGATTCGCGAAGCGCTGCACGGTCCGGTCAACCAGTTGGTCGAGTCGGTGCATTCGGTGCTCGAGCAAACCCCGCCGGAACTGCTGCGCGACGTCGCGGACAACGGCCTGATGCTCACCGGCGGGGGCGCGCTGCTGCGCAACCTCGACGTGCTGCTCAGCCAGGAAATCGGCGTCACCGCCAAGGTCAGCGAGGATCCGCTGGGCGCAGTGGTCCGCGGCGCGGGGCGAATCGTGGAAGATCCCTCGCTGCTTGAGCGTCTGTCGCTCGAATAGGGGCGCAGCCGGCCGCACGTATCGCCGCGCGCAGCCGGCCGCCGCTTGCTCCGTTCAGTTGTGGCCTGTGCTGCCGCGGTGCGTGGCGATGCGCTCCTGGCAACCCTCCGATTCAGTCATGTTCGTGGCGTTCATGATGTTCGTAGGGTTCGTAAGGAACGGGCCGCGCTGTTAACCACTCGTGATGGTGCTCCTCGACCCACGGCCGCCGATGCTCTACCCACCAGTCGCGATCGCGCCACACATGATGCTCGTCCCAATCGCCATAAACGACCGGGGGAGCGGCGTAACCCGGACCATACGGATAGTAGGATCCATAGCCGTAGGCGGGCGTATACTCTTCCTCGAAACATCCCGGAAGGGCCAGGGCCGGGCCGCCCAGCAATATGACCAAAGCCAGCAGGCTGATCAGTTTTCGCACTTTCATGGCAACCGCCTCCGAAAACGGTCGGGTCGCATAAAGGATGCCGGGGACAAAGGGCCGCGATTGCAGCGCTTTTACCCCCTTTGCCCCGGCCGCATCCGCGTTGCGGCGTGCCATGCACTAGAAAGTTCATAGATCCGATCGGGCGACGCGCACTGGAGCGCGGCGGAAAAATTCCCGACGCGGCCCGCCAGGCGCCGCCTGGCGCTTGCACAACTTGAGAGGAAATGGTGACAATCCAGTCAGATTTGGTTGGCTGGCGGCGTCTGGAGGGAACTTGGAGATCAACGAGCGGCGCGAGGGCGACATCGTGGTTCTAGGCCCGGTGGGACGGCTTAACAACGATACCAGCCCCGAATTTCAAAGCCGGTTGCTGGGCGCGGTGGGCGCCGCGGACGCCCGGGTGCTGGTCGATTTTTCCCGCGTCGATTACATCTCCAGCGCCGGGCTGCGGGCGTTGATGGCGGCGTCCAAGGCGTCCAAGGCCGCCGGCGGCCGTCTGGCCGTGACCGGACTTAATCCAGTGGTCAGCGAAATCTTCACCATCAGCCGCTTCTCATACGTGGTAAATGTGTTCGAGACGCTGGCACAAGCGCTTTGCGCCTTGCGTTAGCCGCCAGCATCACGCCAAATGGCTTGATAGCTATGTTAATCCGCTTTTGGGGTACTCGCGGGTCGCTGCCCGCCCCGCTTAATTACCGCGCCGTGCGGGCCAAGGTGCGCGAGGCACTTTTGATCGGCCTGGAGCGGGGCCTGCAGCGCGCCGCCGACGTGGAAGCGTTCATCGACCGCGAGCTGGCCTTTGCCGTGCGCGGCACCTACGGCGGCAATTCCAGCTGCGTGGAACTGGTCACCGGCGGCGACCAGTTCGTGCTGTGCGACCTGGGCACCGGGGTGCGCGAATTCGGCAACAACCTTTTGGCGAAATATGGGCCAGCCAGAAAGTATCAGTTTGACGTCTTCTTGTCGCATCTGCACTGGGACCACATCATGGGCTTTCCCTTCTTCACCCCGGCCTTCATCCCGGGCAACCTGATCCGGATTCACGGATGCCATGGCGCGATGCGCGAGGCGTTCGTGCGCCAGCAGTCCGACCCCTGTTTTCCGGTGGATTTCCGCACCCTGGCCGCGACCATCGAATTCGTCGAGCTCAAGCCCGGCCAGCGCTACGATATTAACGGACTGTCGGTGATGCCGATGCTGCAGAATCACGCCAATGATTCCTACGGCTACCGCTTCGAGCACGCGGGCAAGACTGTGGTGTACTCCACCGACTGCGAGCACAAATACCAAATCCTGGATGAACGCTATCCGTTCGTGGAGTTTTTCCGCGGCGCCGACGTGCTGATCTTCGACGCGATGTATTCGCTGGCCGACCAGATTTCAGTCAAGGAGGATTGGGGACACTCCAGCAACATCGTGGCGGTGGAACTGGCCCAGCTTGCCGGCGTCAAGCATCTGGTGATGTACCATCACGAGCCGATCCACGACGACCGCATGATCGAGCGGATCCTGGGCGAAACGCGCCGCTACGATGAAATCAGCCGCACGGGGGCAGCGCTGACCATCACCTCGGCCTATGACGGACTTGAAATCGCCGTCTGAGGCCGGGACCGCGAACCCGGTGCGCTCACAGACCTGGGCGTTCGAAAAACCCGGACGCGTCTTTGCGCTGGGCGTGCTGATATTGCTGGTGGCGCTGCGCATCGCCGACCCGCGCATCATCGCCATCCTGCGGTCGCGCGGCTTTGACCTGGAGCAGCAACTGGTGCCGCGCGCCTACCAGGCGCTGCCGGTGCGCATCGTCGCGATCGACGACCGCAGTCTGAAGCAGCTGGGGCAATGGCCCTGGCCGCGGACCCAGCTTGCCCGCCTGGTCGATAAAATCGCCGCCGGGCATCCGCGCGTGCTGGGTGTGGACATCATCTTCGCCGAGCCCGACCGCTTTTCGCCGCCCGAGCTCGCCGCCGTGCCGGGAATTCCGCCGCCGCTGGCTCATCAACTGGCCGCGCTGCCGCCCAGCGGCGCGATTTTGGCCGACGCGCTGCGCAAGCTGCCCACCGTGCTGGGCGTGGGCTTCAGCTACGAAGCCGCGCCCGCGCCGCCCGGGCCTGCGCGCATTGCCCTGATCCGTCAGATGGGTCCTGACCCGCGGCCTTTCCTGCAATCCTATGGCGGACTGGTGCGCAGCCTCGCGCAATTGACCGCCGCCGCGCGTGGGCAGGGGGCGCTGGCCGGGCAGCCCGACCCCGACGGAATCCTGCGCCGGATGCCGCTGTTTGTGCTCGGTGAAGGCAACGTGGTGCCGACGCTGGCGCTTGAAATGCTGCAAGTCGCGTCGCGCCGCCCGATTCTCATCGTGACCGGCGCACAAGGCGTGTCGGGGGCCGCGCTCGGCGGCCTGTTCATGCCCACCGACTGGCGCTCGCGCGCCTGGCCGTACTTCACACCTTCGCTGACGGAACGCTACGTTTCGGCAGCCGACCTGCTGGACGGATCGTATGATACGGCCCAACTGCGCAACACCATCGTGCTGCTCGGCGTGGTCGGACTGGGGCTGGTCGATCAGAAGCAAACCCCGCTTGGGCTGATGCCGGGAGTGGAGGTTACGGCGCAGCTCATCGAGTCGATGCTGTCGGGCAATCTCCTGCGCCGCAGCGCCTACCTGGATAAGGTCGAAATCGCCCTGCTGATCGCGGCCGGCCTCATCACCATCTTCGCGCTGCCCTACGAGCATCCGCGCATCGCGGGCGGGGTCGTGGGCGCGCTTGTTGCGGCGTCGCTGGGGTTTGAGTTCGCGAGTTTTCGCCTCTGGCATCTGCTGTTTGACGGCGTCTATCCGGCGGTCGGTGTGGGCGTGATCTTCGCCGTGATGCTGGGGGCGAGTCTGCGCGCGACCGAAGCGGCACGCCGCCGCCTGAGCGAGGCCCTGCAGCGCGAGCGCGAAGCCAAGGCGCTGCTGGAGGGCGAACTCAATGCCGCGCGCGCGATCCAGATGGGGCTGCTGCCGCAGCGCTTTATCGGCATGCCCGAACGGCCCGAGGTCGAGCTTTATGCGATCATCGAGCCGGCGCGGATGGTGGGGGGCGACCTGTACGATTTTGTGATGCTCGACTCGCGCCGGTTGTCCTTTGCGATCGCCGACGTCTCGGGCAAAGGCGTGCCGGCGGCGCTGTTCATGGCGATGAGCAAAGAGGTCCTGCGCGCCGCCACCCTCAGCAACGGCGAAGCGCTGGACCGCGCGTTCGCCGAGGCTAACAGGCGCATCTCCGCCGCCAGCAACGACATGGCCGGGGTCGGCGCGGACATGATGTTCGTCACCGTGTTTGCCGGGGTGCTGGACCTGCTCAGCGGCAAGCTCGCCTACGTCAGCGCCGGGCACGACGCGCCCTTCCTGCTGCGGCCCGACTGCACCATCGCGCGCCTTTCCGGGCGCGGCGGACCGCCGCTGGGTTCGGTGGATGACTTCTGTTACCGGGTCGAGCAGCGCCAACTGGCGCCCGGCGATCTGCTGCTGATGTACACCGATGGCGTGACCGAAGCCGAAAACCCGCAGCGTTCCTTTTACGGCGAGCATCGCCTGGAAAGCCTGCTGGCCGGCGCGCCGGTGACGGGAGCGGAGGCGGCCGTCAACCTGGTGCGCGAGGACGTGCGCCGCTTTGCGGCCGGCGCCGAGCGCGCCGACGATATTACGCTGATGGCGGTGCGATGGCTGGGGCGCGCCAATCGCCGGCCGGCTAACGGACGGTGATCTCCACTCGCCGGTTGCGCGGTTCATGCACGCCGTTGGGCGTCGGCACCGCCGGGTCCAGTTCGCCGCGCCCCGCCACGGTGATCGAATTGGGATTGAGTCCTTCGCGCACCAGGCGATCCCTGATCGACTCGGCGCGCTTCAACGAAAGCTGCTGGTTGTATTCCTTTGAAGCGTAGGTGTCGGTGTGTCCGATCACTTCAACCTGGTAGACCGGGCGGCGCTTAATGTCCTGGAAGACCGCCTGGTACTCCTGCGCCGAGGCCGGCGTCAGTCGGTCCGAGTCGCTGATGAAATAAAGCGTGAAACGTTTGGGCAGGAGCGGCTGCGCGGCCAGCGCGCTGCCGAACACCTGCTCGACCTGCGCGGAGTCGCTCGACGTGGCTGTGAGGCTGCCGCCGCGTACTTAGCCGGCGGCATAGGGCTGGTTGAGCACGAGCGCTTGCCCGCCGCCGCTGACCGTGATCGCGCCCGCGCTGCCGTCGGCTTTGGGCAGCACCACGAACAGCGCCTGGCGCTGGGAGGAGCAGCCGGCCAGCATCATCAGCACCAGCAACGCGGCCAGCGGGCGCACAATCAGCGGCTCCCCTGCACCTGGATCGCGAAGCGCGTGCCGCGCACGCCCACGATCGCCGCCGGCGTGCGAACCTTCATCGCGCCGGGCGAACTGCGCGCGATATCCCCCGACACCATCGTCAGCGTGCCCTGGCGCATGTCGGCGAGCATCGCGCCGTTGAAATTGCTGGAATCAAAGCGGTACTCGGACAGGTCGATTTCACTGTTGGGACCGGCGGACATCACCGTGTTGTCGGTAAAGGTCAGGCCAATCGCGCCATCCGCCCCGGTCTGGATAGTGTCTTTTTCGTAGACCGCATCGCCCACCCTGGCGCCCACGCGCGCGCCGCCGCGGATGATAACCGCGTCGCCGGTAACCGTCTTGACCTGGGCAATTTGCGGACCGGCGGCCAACGCAACGGAAGCGAACGCGGCAATCGCTGCGGCTATCGCGGCCGCCGGGCCCGGCCGCAGATGTGAGAGCATAAGCATGATGTGTCCGCTCAACCCTGATCGCGCTGACGCTTTTGCGTTGGGCAGATTAGCTTGGCGCGCACCCGAAAACCAGTCGCAGCGCGACCCCGAAACCGGCTAGATTTGCATACGGGCGAATACCGATGCAGCGACACAACTGGCGGCGCGAATGACGTGAGCGCACGGGACCATCTCAAGATTCGCGTCGGGGCGGGGGCGGCACAGCGCGCCGGTGAATTCTTGGCGCTATTCGCTGCCCGCCACGGACTGGCCAACGACGATCGGACGCGGGCTTTGATCGTGGTCGAAGAGTTGCTCACCAACCTCGTCAAATACGGCTACCCCGATCGCGAACCGGGCGCCGCTGAACTCGCCCTGACACTTGATCAAGACTGTCTGAGGATCGAACTGGTCGACGACGGCTGCCCGTTCGATCCCTTCGCCGCGCCCGAACCGGAGTTCAATCGGCCGCTGGAGGCGCTGCCGATTGGCGGTCTGGGCCTGCGCATCGTGCGCCTGCTGACCGAAGGCGCGCACTACAGCCGCGTCGATGATCGCAACGTCACCCGCATGACCCTGCGCCGGTCGCCGCCCGCCCCATAGAATCGATTAGAAAGCGCAGCCGCACCGAAGGCCGCCGATCTTCGCCGGCCGCCGCGCCGGTTCCTTGCACTGCTTGACCGATGCAAACGCGATGACGCACCAATCGGGCGATATGCTAGTGTCGGCGGCTAACCGTGGGAGGTCTGCAAACATGAAGATCGCCGTCCAGTTGCCCCAATTCATGAGCTATCCGCAACTGCTGGAGCGCGCGCTGTTCGCCGACAAGCTGGGCTTCCATTCGATCTGGCTCAACGACCATTTCCTGCACTTTATGGCGCCCGAACGCGACCATCCCGAGGCGCTGACCTGCCTGACCGCGCTGGCGGCGCGCACCGAACGCACGCGCCTGGGGATGCTGGTGTTTTGCAACGGCTATCGCAACCCCGCCTACCTGGCCAAGGCGCTGACCACGATCGATCACGTCAGCAACGGGCGGCTGGAGATCGGGATTGGCGCCGGATGGTACGAGCAGGAGCATCGCTCCTACGGCTTCAACTTTCCGCCCATCGGGGCGCGGCTGCGCGCGCTGGAGGAAGCGCTGCAAATCATGAACCTGATGTTCACCGAGCCGGTGGCGACTTTTACGGGCCGCTATCATAGCGTCGACGGCGCGCGCAACAATCCCAAACCCATTCAGCAGCCGCGCCCGCCAATCACGATCGCCGGCGGCGGCGAGAAGGTACTGCTCAAGCTGGTAGCGCGCTACGCCGATCGATGGAACGTCGTGCCCGCCGACGCCGCCGACTTCGCGCGCAAGCTCGGTTTGCTCAAGGAGTACTGCGCGGCGGCGGGCCGCGACTTCCGCACCCTGGAGGTATCCGAACACATCCTGGTCTGCGTGGAAACCAGCGAGGACAAGCTCAAGGAGCGCTGGGCCGAGGACAGTCAGCATCCGATGATGCGCAGCGCGCGCCCGCGCGTAATCATGGGTACGCCCGGGCAGGTAATCGCGCAATTTCGCGAGCGGGCGCGCCGCGGCGTCCAGATGGGAATCGCGTGGTTCACTGATTTCGGCCGCCCGCGCACCCTGGAAATTTTCGCCCGCGAAGTGATGCCCGCGCTGGTGTAGATAGTTCGGGCAGCGGCCGTGGAAGGTTGTCCAGTTGCCGGTGCTGAACTAAGTTCTGGGCCAGATACGACTGAGGACAGAGGAGATGTCGGCGATGTCAGGCAAATCCAAGACGGCGGCAATCCGCGCCCGGCTCGACCATCCGGTGATCGACTCCGACGGCCATCTGGGCGAATACCTGCCCGTGCTGCGCGAGTACCTGGACGCGGCGGGCGGCAAGACGCTGCTGCGCGATTTCGGCCGCGCTTTCGGTACCACCTTTCTGAGCACGGAATGGTACAACCTGACGCCCGAGCAGCGCCGCGAGCTGCGCTCCAAGCGCCCGCCCTTTTGGGGCGTGCCCACGAAAAACACGCTGGACCTGGCAACCTCGCTGTTTCCCAAGCTGCTGCACGAGCGGATGGACGAGATCGGACTGGACTTTGCGGTCCTGTATCCCGGCCTGGGAATCGGCGCGCAGCTCTTCGAGGACGAGGAGGTGCGGCGTGGAACCTGCCGCGCGCTCAACAACTATTACGCCGACATCTTCTGCGATTTCCCCGACCGCATGACGCCGGTGGCGGTGATTCCGATGCATACGCCGCAGGAGGCGATCGAGGAGATGGAGTACGCGGTGGGCAGGCGCGGGTTGCGCGTCGTGATGCTGCCCAGCGCGGTCAGGCGCCCGGTGCCGGAGGTCGCAAAGAAGTATCCCGAAGCGGCGCGCTGGGCCTTCTGGCTGGATACCTATGGCATCGACAGCGCATACGACTACGACCCGGTGTGGGCCAAGTGCCGCGAGCTGAAAGTGATTCCGACCTTCCACGGGCCGGGCGAAGGATGGGGTAGCCGGGTTTCGATTTCCAACTACGTTTACAATCACATCGGCCACTTCGCCTCGGCGGGCGAGGCGGTTTGCAAATCGCTGTTCCTGGGCGGCGTCACCCAGCGCTTTCCCGATCTGAAGTTTCTCTTCCTGGAGGGCGGTGTGGGATGGGCCCGTTCGCTGCTGGCCGACCTCAAAGGCCACTGGGAGAAGCGCAACATCCAGGCGCTGGCCAACTACGATCCGGCCAACCTCGACCGCGAACAATTCACCGAGTTGTATCATCGCTACGCCGGCAAGCTGTTGCGCGACATCCCGATCGGGATGGAGTCGATGCATTTTCGCGGGCGTCCGGAAGACCCCGCCACAATCGACGATTTCGTCCATTGTAAAATCCGGCAAAAGAGCGACATCCGCGACCTGTTCGTGCCCAATTTCTACTTCGGCTGCGAAGCCGACGACCCGGTCACGTCTTCGGCCTTCGACGCCAAGCGCAATCCGTTCAAGGCGCGCCTTAACGCCGTATTCGGCTCGGACATCGGTCATTTCGACGTGCCCGACATGCTCGAAGTGCTGGTCGAGGCCTACGAGATGGTCGAGGAGGAGATGGCCACGGCGGAGGACTTCCGCGACTTCGTGTTCGGCAATCCGGTCAAGCTGTGGACCGCGGTCAACCCCGACTTTTTCAAAGGCACCGCGGTGGAGAGTGCGGTCAACAGCTACCTCGCGCGGCAGTAGGATGCGCAAGGGGAGAAACCTCCGCAATCTGGGCCGCCCCAACTCCGTCGTCGCACTGCTGATCGGGGTGGGCGTAGTCTCCGTACGCCCTGACCTACGGTCGCACGCCGGGCAAAGTCGCATGAGGCCGACAGCCGGTCGATCTCCGACGGCCGCGACACCTGCATCTGGGACGTCTGCCGGCGTCTGAGCTTGGTGTCAGGCGCCGGTACGATGCATGCTGCGCGGCGCGCTGGGCTCGACGAATCGGTCCGGTGCGATTCCGTATCTTCGACAGCCCGTATGCACTCGCCGAAACGCCTCTACTGTTGCGGAAGTGCAATTGCCCTTGAACGCGGCGCTCGACCGCTCCCTGGCCGGGGGCGCCGGCGAGAGCCGGGGTTGGGCTTTGCCTCCGCCGTAAAAAACATTATCTGAGGACGGGCGAAGGCATCGCGATGATTCCCGAAGAGAGCATGGCCGCGGCCGGCGGCGTATCGGGCACGGCCGCGCCTTCTGAGCTGAGGCAAATCGCGTTTTCATTCCTGCGGCTTGGGACGATCGCTTTTGGCGGGCCGGCGGCGCATATCGCCATGATGGAAGAGGAGTTCGTGCGCCGGCGTGGATGGGTTTCGCACGCCGATTTCCTCGACATGCTGGGCGCGTCCAACCTGATACCGGGGCCTAGTTCGACCGAGGTGGCGATTCATATTGGCCATCAGCGGGCCGGCTGGAAAGGCTTGGTGGTCGCGGGTGCCTGCTTCATTCTTCCCGCCATGCTGATCGTGATGGCGTGCGCGTGGGTGTACGCCGCCTTCGGCGCGCTGCCGCAGGTCCAGAGCATCATGTACGGGGTCAAGCCGGTGATTATCGCAGTCGTGCTGCAGGCGTTGTGGGGACTGGCGCGCACCGCGATCAAGGGCGCGTTTGTGGCGGGCGTCGGCGTCGTCGCGACCGCTGCGGCGCTGGCCGGCGCCAACGTGCTGGCCGTTCTTTTGGCCGCCGGCGTTGTGGTGGCATTGCGGACGTGGATTAACCGGCGCACCGGCGGGAGTCTGGCCGCGTTTGTGCCCGCCGCATCGATGCTCGCGCCGGCGGCCATCGCAGCGCCGGCAGTTCCAATCAGTCTGGCGGGGCTGTTCCTGGTCTTCCTCAAATTCGGCGCGGTCGTTTTTGGCAGCGGATACGTGCTGCTGGCGTTTCTTCAGGCCGACCTGGTGAGCCGGCTGCATTGGCTGAGCCAGGCGCAATTGCTCGACGCGGTAGCGGTGGGCCAGGTAACGCCGGGGCCGGTTTTCACCACCGCGACGTTCATCGGTTATCTGCTGGGCGGATTGCCCGGCGCAGTGGTGGCGACCGTCGCTATCTTTCTTCCCGGCTTCCTTTTTGTTGCCGCCAGCCGCCCCCTCATCCCGCGCATCCGAAGCTCGAAGATCGCGGGCGCATTTCTCGACGGAGTCAACGCCGGCGCCGTCGCGCTGATGCTCGCCGTGACGTGGCAATTGAGCCGCGCCGCCCTGGTCGATTTGCCGACCGCGGCCATCGCCGCGCTCAGCGCGGTCATCCTGATCCGCTTCCGGATCAACGCGGCGTGGCTGATCGGGGCGGGCGCCCTGGCTGGATTTGCGTTGATGCGTACTGGACTGTAAGGGGTGCGGCGCGGCAAGATTAAACAGCGCGTTGCCGCCTGCCAATGGAAATTCCCGCGGAAAAACAGCCCTCCCTGCCGCAGGGCGGATTTGCCGGTCTGCGGGTGATTACGTTTGAAAGCCGCATGGCGCAAGAAGCGCGCGCGCTGATCGAGCGCCACGGCGGCGTCGCGATCGTGGCGCCCTCGATGCGCGAAGTGCCGCTGGCGGAAAATTCCGCCGTCCTGGAGTTCGGACGCGCGCTGCTCAGCGGCGAAATCGACATCGTGGTCTTCCTGACCGGCGTGGGCGCCAAGGCGCTGTTTGAAATCCTCGCTGCGGCGCATCCGCCCGATGCTTTGGCGCAGGCGCTGCGCCGCGTCACCACCGTGGTGCGCGGACCCAAACCGGCGCGCGCCCTGCGCGCGGCTGGTGTCGAGGCAGCGCTGGAGGTCGCCGAGCCCAATACCTGGCGCGAAGTGCTGTCGGAGCTGGCGCAACGCTTCCGTCTCGAGGGCAAACGCGTCGCGGTCCAGGAGTATGGCGTTTCCAACCGCGACCTGATTGCGGGGCTGGAGGCGCGCGGCGCCCGCGTCAGGCCGGTGCCGGTTTACCGATGGGCGCTGCCGGAGGATCGCGCTCCGCTGCGCCGCGCGCTGGAGGCGATCGCTTCGCAACACGCCGACGTCGCGCTGTTCACCAGCGCCACGCAAGTGAGCCACGTGCTGCAAGTCGCCGACGCCGAAGGCTGCGCCGCGGCGGTGCGCCGCGGGCTGGACGCGATGGTGGTCGGATCGATCGGTCCGGTATGCTCGGCCGCACTGCGCGCGCACGGGCTCGCAGTCGATGTCGAACCGATTCATCCCAAGCTGGGCCATCTGATCAAGGAAACGGCGTCGCAGTCGGCCGCGATCCTGGCCCGCAAACGAACCAGGTCCGCAGCCGTGCCTGCTCCCGCCGCCCGCCCGGTCATCGAGGGAATGCAGCCCGGGCCGCTGCATGACCATCCGATGATGCGCGCGTGCCGGATGGAGCCCGCGCCCTACACGCCGATCTGGCTGATGCGCCAGGCGGGGCGCTACATGCCCGAGTACCGGCGCGTGCGCGAGCGGATGTCGTTCATCGAGATGTGCCGGCGGCCCGAGGTGGCGGCCGAGGTCACGGTCACGGCGGTGGAGCGCCTGAAGGTCGACGCCGCGATTATATTTGCCGACATTCTGTTGCCGTTGCTGCCGATGGGGGTGGGGTTGCGCTACGAAAAGGGCGACGGCCCGCTGATCGAGCGCCCCGTACGCACGCGTGCCGACTTGCAGCGCATCGGCCCAACGGACGCCGCCAGCGCGCTGGACTTCGTCGGCGAGTCGATCGGGCTGGCGCGCCGCGCGCTGGCTGGGCGCGTGCCGCTGATCGGTTTTGCCGGCGCGCCGTTTACGCTGGCGTCCTACCTGATCGAAGGCGGCGGCTCGCGCCAATACCTTGCCACCAAGCGCCTGATGTACAACGAGCCCGAAGTATGGGTGGCGCTGATGCGGATGCTGGCGCGAGTGACCGCCGATTACCTGGCGATGCAGATCGCGGCGGGCGCCGATCTGATCCAGCTCTTCGATAGCTGGGTCGGCAGCCTGAGTCCCGCCGACTACCGGCAGTTTGTGCTTCCTTACACCGCGGAGGTAATCCGCAGTCTGCCCGCGGCGGTGCCGGTCATTCATTTCGGCACCATCACGGGCAACCTGTTGGAGCTGATGCGCGAAGCGGGCGGCGACGTGATCGGCCTTGACTGGCGCGTCAACCTGGGCGAGGCATGGGCGCGCCTGGGCTTCGGCGTCGCCGTGCAGGGCAACCTGGATCCGATCGCGCTGTTCGCCCCGATCGACGAAATCCGCCTGCGCGCCAAGGCGATTCTGGATCAAGCCGGCGGCCGCCCCGGGCACATCTTCAACCTCGGCCACGGCATCCTGCCCGAAACGCCGGTCGATCACGTCATCGCACTGGTCGAGATGGTGCACGAGATGAGCCGGCGATGAACGCGCCCTGCGACGCCGTGCTGATCGTCGGGTTCGGCGGTCCCACGCGTGCCGATGAAATCCGCCCCTTTCTGCAAAACGTCGCGCGCGGGCGCGCGATTGCGCCCGCCCGGCTCGAAGCGGTGGCTCATCATTACGAAGCAATCGGCGGACGCTCGCCCTACAACGAGCTGACGATGCGTCAGGCGCAGGCGCTGCGCGCCCTGCTGGCGCGTGAAGGACCGGCGCTGCCGGTGTACGTCGGGATGCGCAACTGGGCGCCCTACGTCGCGGACGTAATACGTGACATCGCGCGCGCCGGGAGGCGGCGGCTTTTCTGCTTCCCGATGGCACCCCATCGCAGCGAAGCAAGCTGGGAGCGCTACCGGCAAATCGTCAGCGAGGCGCTGGCGGCGCTCGGCGCCGATGCGCCGGCGGCGGTCTATCCGCCACCATGGCACACGCATCCGCTCTTCATCGAAGCGGTGGCCGCGCGCCTGGGCGACGCACTTGCGGGGCTGGACGCCGCCGAGCGCGCACGAGCCGAGGTGGTTTTCACCGCGCACAGCATCCCGGCGGCGATGGACGCACAGAGCGGATACGGCGCGCAAATCGCCGAATCATGCCGATTGGCCGCGCACAAGCTCGGGCTTGGGCGATGGACGGTCGCGTATCAAAGCCGCAGCGGCAATCCGCGCGACCCGTGGCTTGCACCCGATGTGACACAGGTGCTGCGCGGACTTGCCGGGCGCACGGCGGTGGTGATGCCGATCGGGTTCATCTGCGATCACGTCGAGGTGCTATACGACCTTGACGTCGAGGCGGCCGCGGCCGCACGCGCCGGCGGTGCCGCGATGGTGCGGGCGGCTACCGTCGGCGACCATCCGCTGTTCATCCGCATGATTGCCCAATTGCTCAAGTGCGATAGTATCTCAGCCAGGAATACCTGAGCGGCCGCGCGGACGCTATGAAACACGTCGTCGTAATAGGCGGGGGAATCACGGGCCTGGCCGCGGCGCATCGTCTGATGGAGTTGGGGCGCGAGCACGGCGAGACGCCCGCGGTCACCCTGCTGGAGCATTCGGCGCGGCTGGGCGGGCCGATTCAGACCGTGCGCGAGCGCGGCTTTGTGATCGAGTGCGGCGCCGATTCCTTTATTTCCGAAAAGCCGTGGGCGCTGGCCCTGGCGCGGCGCCTGGGGCTTGAGGCCGAACTGATCCCGACCGGCGAGATGCGCCGCACGCTGGTGGTATGGCGCGGGCGCCTGACCGAGGTGCCAGTGGGTTTCAATCTGCTCGCGCCCGTCGATCTGTGGCCCATCCTCAAAAGTCCCATCCTTAGTCTGCGCGGCAAGCTGCGCCTGGCACTGGAACCGATCCTGCCGCGGCGCACCGCCGACGGCGACGAAAGTATCGCGGCCTTTGTCACCCGGCGCATGGGGCGTGAGGTGCTCGAGCGGCTGGCGCAGCCGCTGGCCGCCGGTATCTACACCGGCGATCCGGCCGTGCTCAGCATCTCGGCGACGCTGCCGCGCTTCGCGGAGCTGGAAAGCCATTACGGCAGCGTCATCCGCGGTCTGAAGGCGGTGCACAAAAAGATCGCCGCGCGCGGCGCCAGCGGCGCCCGATGGAGCCTGTTTTTGAGCTTCAAGAACGGGATGCAGACGCTGGTCGATGCACTGGCGGGCAAAGTCGGCGGCGCGATTCGCACCCGGACCGGCGTCCAGTCGCTGAGCGCGCCGGCGCCGCAGGGCAAGTGGCGCGCCGGCCTGCGCGACGGCACGGCGCTGGAAGCCGACGCGGTGATTTGCGCGGCGCACGCGGGCCACGCCGCCGCGATGCTGGAGGGACTGGACGCGGAGCTGGCGGCGCGCCTGCGCAGGATCGGATACTCGTCCGCCGCAGTCGTCAATCTTGCCTACCATCAGTCGGATTTTCCCCGGATGCCGCCGGGGTTCGGCTTCGTCGTGCCGGCCGCCGAAGGACGCAAAATAATCGCCGGTTCGTTCTCCAGCCTCAAATACGCCGGCCGCGCTCCGCAGGGATGCGTGCTGATGCGGGTGTTTGTGGGCGGCGTGCTGCAAAAGGAAATGATGGAACTGAGCGACGAGGAGATGGTGGCGGTGGCGCGCGAGGAAGTCGCATCGTTGCTCGGCGTCAATGCACCGCCGCTGCTGACCCGGGTGGCGCGCTGGGCGGATTCGATGCCGCAGTACGCGGTGGGCCATCTGAGCCTGGTCGCGGAAATCGAGCAGCGCGCGGGCAGGCTGCCTGGCCTGGTGCTGGCCGGCGCCGCCTATCGCGGCGTCGGCATCCCCGACTGCGTGCACAGCGGCGAGCAGGCCGCCGAAGCCATCTGGTCGCATCTGCACTCCTCGCTGCGCCAGAGCGCGGCCTGAACCGGAGCACGATGGGGATCAGCGATTCATCGAACGCCGGGATGGGCGGCAGTGCGGCGTGGCCCGCGGTTATCGCGCATGCCGACATGGACGCCTTTTACGCCTCGGTCGAGCAGCTTGACCGCCCCGAACTGCGCGGCAAGGCCCTGATCGTCGGCGGCAGCGGCCGCAGGGGAGTGGTCACTTCCGCCTCCTATGAGGCGCGCGCCTTCGGGGTGCGCGCGGCGATGCCGACTGCGCAGGCGCATAAGCTGTGCCCGCAAGGGATTTTCGTACCCGGACGCATGGAGCGCTACGCGGAGGTATCGCGCCGGATTCGCGCGGTGTTCGAAAGCTTCACGCCCGTCGTCGAGCCGCTGTCGCTGGACGAAGCGTTTCTGGATCTGACCGGCACGCAGCGTCTGTTCGGTTCGCCGCTGCAAGCCGGGTGGGCGCTCAAGCGCGAAGTCTACCATCAGACGGGCTTGGTGGTATCGGTGGGGATTGCTCCGATCAAGATGGCCGCCAAGATCCTCAGCGACATGTCCAAACCCGACGGGCTGCTGGTTTTGGGCCCTGGACTGATCCGGCAGTTTCTCGATCCGCTGCCGGTGGATCGGCTGTGGGGCGTGGGGCGGGTGACATTGGAGCGCCTTACCGCCGTGGGCATCGCAACCATCGGCGATCTGGCGCGCGCCGACCCGGGTTGGCTCGCCGGCCGCTTCGGCTCGCTGGGCACGCACCTGGCCGAACTCGCCAATGGGCGCGACCCGCGGCCGGTCATGCCCGACTGGCAGCGCAAGTCCTACGGCGAGGAAAACACCTTCGCACGCGATCTGGCGTTGGAGGCGCCGGCACTTAAAAGCACCCTCATCGCGCACGGCGAAGCGCTGGCACACCGCCTGCGCGCCGATCGCGTGCGCGCCCGCACGGTGACGCTTAAGTTGAAGCTGGCGCGGCCGCTGGGCGGCGGGCGTTTTCCGCTGCTCACGCGCAGCTTTTCGATGCGCGGCGCCACCGACGACGGTGCGGAAATCACGCGCGTGGCGCTGTATCTGCTCTCCCAGGTGGGACACGAGGAGAAAATCCGTCTGGCCGGCATCCAGGTGCACAACCTGGAGCGCAGCGACAGCGCACAACTGGGCCTGTTCGGAGCCGAGCGCGCGGCGGCGAGCAAACATGCACGGCTCAACCAGGCGCTGGACAAGGTGACCGAACGTTTCGGCCACAGCGCGATTTCACGCGGGATGGCCCGCGCCGAAAAGGCCGCGCCCACCACCCGAATCAAATAGGCGGCTCGCTGCTACAAATTGCTAGATCGGCGCCGCGGCGCGGTCCGGCGCAGCCTCGCTGCGGGGGAAACGCGCGATCGCGACCGGCAGCGCGCCCATCCGCGGTATGCCGGTGTACGGATCGTAATCGTCGTCCACCCGCGTCAGCCGATTGACGTTCGCCCCGTCCTTGCGCGGGTCGCACGGCTCGCCCGGGTTTTTGCCGAATCCGTGCGTCAGCGACACGACGCCCGGGCGCAGCCCGGCGTCGCCCTGGACCACCGCGGCGATGGTTCCGTGGCGCGAGCGAATCTCAACGACATCGCCGCCGGCAATGCCGCGTTCTTTCATGTCGGCGGGATTCATGAAGAGCGGATTGTAAGGGTTGCGCATGACGCCCGGCGGCCGATAGGCGGCGTTGGTCACGTTCTGCATCCGCCGCGGGATGAGCAGAAAGGGGAAGTCCTGATTCGTTCCGCGCCGCTGCGCGAAGTCTTCGGCGCGTACTTTCGCCAACTCCTCCAGCATCGCGGGGTTGGCGAGCTCCAGGCGGGCGGTGCAGTCCGGGTCGCGCGGTCCAACGATTTCACGGGCCTCGTCGAAAATATGTCCGTGCGGAAACTTTTTGACTTCCGATAGAGCAACCGCCGAACCCGCAACCAGATATTCGTAAATATCGTCGGTGGTCGGTTCGTGTTCCATATCCAGCGGCGGCTGACCGGAGCGCAGCTTCAGCCGCAGCCCCAGCTTGCGCGCCATCCGGTAATAAATCTGCCAGGAGTCGAGCACATCCGCACCGGCGGGCGGCGCCAGCAACGCCGCCTGATAGGCGCCGTACGGCTCGACCCATCCATAGCCGGGATGGAGCAGGCTGGAGATTTCGCCCACCAGCGAGATCGCGGGGATTTCAAATCCCATCTTGGTGGCAATGACGTAGTGCGCCATCCGTGCCGTGGGCGACATTTCGACATCGTGCATCACGAGCAGCTCCAACGACTGGAGCGCGCGTGCGGTCAGCTCCTGCTGCGGCCAGGTCAGCATCGCGCCGCCATGCAGGAACAAGGCCCTGATCTGTCCTTCGCCCGGCGTGAGGATTTCCTCGGCCAACCCGCCCGCGGGCAAACCCGCAGCCGACTGCTGGAGTCCGCGCACGCGCAGCTTTTCGCCAAACCCCCAAGCCGGATACGGTGCGCGCGGCTGCGCCTTGAATTTGACGCGCGGCAGCAGCACACGCGGCTGCACCGCTTCCTGACCCTCTGGCGCCCACAACCCGCGCAGCGTCTGCAGACACAGCATCAGGTATGCGGTCAGGCTGCCCCGCGTGGCCATCGAGGGACCCGTGCCGGAGCCGAAATCGCCGCGGCGCGCCTGGCCAATAATGCGGGCGGCGTGGAGCAAATCGTCTTGCTGGATACCGGCGCGATTGGCCACGTAGTCGGGCGTGAAACGGCTGACCGCGCGCGCGAGCTCGTCGAGGCCCTGCGCGTTGAGCGCGACGAAGTCGCGATTTATCCAGTCGTTGGCGATGATCAAATGGATCAGGCCGGCGATGATGGTGGGGTCTTCGCCCGGGATGCATTGCAGATGGACGTGCGCCTTGCGTGCCGTCTCAGTGCGGCGCGGATCGATCACGATGAGCTGGGTGCCGTTTTTGATCAGCGCCTTTAACTGGTCGCCGGGATTCTGCCCGAAGTATTGCTTGGAAATGATTGGATTGCCGCCAACCAGCAGGAAAACTTCCCATGCTTCGGGGCGCATCCGCCCGCCCATCCAGGTGCCGTGCAGCGCATTGGCGATCGCCATGCCGGGCTGATCGAAGGTCGCCGCGCTGAACGCCATCGGCGAGCCGATCGCGCGCAAAAACGCCAGCATCAGCGGCGGCCCCGCCGGTTGTTCCACGCTCGGACCGCCGGTGAATCCGGCCACCGCGCGCGGTCCGTGCCGGGCGATTATCTCGGATACCCTGGCGCTGATCTCGTCGATCGCCTGCGCGCTGCCAATGGGCGTGAAGCTGCCGTCGGGCTGGCGCTTGAGGCAATGCCTCAGGCGGTTGGCGTCATTATGCATCGCGGTCAGCGCGCGGCCTTTGGGGCAGATGAAGCCGCCGTACAAGGGAGCGGCACGGTCACCGTCGACTCTGACCACCCGGCCGTCGTCGATGGAGACCTCGATCGGGCAGTAGGCCGAGCAGGCTCTGCACGTTGATGTCTTGACCTCGATCACGGTTTCTCCCGCGGCGATGAATTCTGCGCCACCAGCCCGCTATCACTGCGGAGTATCATAAGCCCCTGGCGGCACTGTCAACCGCGGCCGGTGTACAGTGGAATCGGCGGGTTTACGGCGGCCTCTGTCAGTGGCGCCGTCCTCTGTTTCTGCTGCAGCAACTCGATGACGCTGCCGCAGAACTGAGCGCTTGCCCTGAAACAGGATGCGCCTGGGGTGGCATGGCTCGATCAGTGGGACGGCGTTCCTGCCTGTGGATGAAGCGCGCACATTTTCCTGCTTGCGCCATCGCTGATTCCCCCAATGTCAGGCGAGAAAAAATCGATGGCTTGCAGCGCCGCCTGCTACTCGGCCACGGTCTTGACGTCGTCGGTCGCCTTGCCGCCGTAGGATTTGGCGGCATCGCGGTCGAAGGTTAGCACGATGAACTTCGCCCCGTCGGGACCGCACACCAGCGGCGCCTCGGGCTCGTCGCCCTGCACAAAGCGCAGC
>Ga0070740_10001489_pt1 | contig 31889 bp, 29 predicted proteins | sample Coa_R2_FD_67286 | JGI IMG/M metagenome (GOLD analysis project Ga0070740, IMG submission 67286) | Surface soil microbial communities from Centralia Pennsylvania, which are recovering from an underground coalmine fire - Coalmine... | ecosystem: Environmental > Terrestrial > Soil > Unclassified ...
GCACTGGAGCAAAGTCAGCCGGCAATGTCGCGCCGTGATGGCTAACTATGGCAAACATCACCACGGCCGACGCGAACGTGAATCCGACTAGCGAAGCTCTAGCGCAGTTTACGCCGAGGCGGCGCCGACCCAGCATTTAACTGGGGAGCCAGATGCGGCAGATATTTCGTTAGAACGCTGGGATCGAGACTCGCCATGTCCTGATCCGGGAGGCGCGTCCATACTTCGTCCATGCCGAACAGCGGAATGCCAAGGTAGCCACGCAAAGTGAGGCGCTGCCCGTCGGGACTGAGCGTCATCTGAGCGTTGTAGACATTCCCGTCGCGCGGATCGAGGATCGTCCCATCCTCGTAGTGGAGCCCATCTCGCTTCATACCGCGCACAAAAGAAAGCCCGAGCAGCGGCGCATTCCGACGGTCGTCGCGGCAATTGGCGCAAACGGGATTCGGTGGATCGGACGGTCGCGGAAACAGCTTGGCGATAGCCCCTTCGTAGGTCCCATCCTGATCTTGCACAAATAAGAACCAGCTGATCGGCTTGCCTTCGTCGCTCTTCTTTTCCCAGAGGCCCACGACACTGGGCTGCTGCGAGGCGCCATAACCGCCCTGTTCATAGGTGCGATGTCCCGGCTGCCCCTGAGATGCAGGCGCCGCCAGCATCGCCACCGCAATCATGCTAACAATAGCCAGGCGCTTCATATCTGTACTGCTTCGTGGCAAACTCACTTTTCGCTTCCTCAGTTATCCCAAACTGTGGCCGTTTCACGAAACCACCCCGGAACTTCGACGCCGATTGAGTCGTTACGCCCCAGGGGAACAACCAGCAAGGGCTGAGATGTTGCATGACCAAGTCGAGCCTTGCCCTCAGCAATCTGCGCGCCGTGGTCATTGTAATCGTTCTCGCCTTTCATTCGGCGCTTGCTTATCTCGCATCGGCTCCGGCGCAACAGAGCGGTTTTGAGCAGCCGCCTTACAGCTGGCAGGCGTTTCCTATCGTGGATGGGCATCGCTGGATCGGCTTTGATGTCTTCTGTGCCTGGCAGGACGTGAGCCTGATGGCACTCATGTTCTTTTTGTCAGGCCTGCTCACTGCCGGCAGCCTGAACCGCAAGGGTTCGCGCGCTTACTGTTCCGGCCGGCTCACCCGGATCGGGATTCCATTCGCGCTGGTCGTTCTCTTTCTTAGTCCGCTCTCATTCTATCCTGCTTACCTCGCGCGCACCGCGGAGCCCAGCGTGCTCAATTATTGGCATGAATGGCTGGCCTTACCATTCTGGCCCGCCGGCCCGGAATGGTTTCTATGGCAGCTTTTGGTGCTCAATTTGCTGGCCGGCGCTGTGTACGCAATCTGGCCTGCCTGCATTGATTGGTTTGCCCGTTTTGCAGCGGAAGCTGCACGCAAGCCGCTGAAATACGGCGCATGGTTTGCAGCGGCCTCCGTGCTCGCTTATGCGCCGCTGGCGCTTGGCTTCACACCCTGGCGCTGGGCGGCAGCCGGACCATTTTCCCTTCAGTTGTGCCGGCCGCTGCTTTACCTGGTGTACTTTTTTGGCGGTGTTGCGCTCGGAAGCTACGGCATCGATCGCGGCCTACTTTCCGTCGACGGTCCGCTCGTCCGTAACTGGCGCGCAGTGACCGCCGCCGCTGTTACCATGTTCCTCGTTTGGGCAGCCTTCACGTCGTTGACGCGGCCGGACTGGAACGCGGCGCCGCTTGCGTTCCGGATCATCGCCAGCCTTACCTTCCCGCTTGCCTGCGCGAGCGGGGGTCTGTTCCTGATTGCGTCCTGCCTTCGCTTTACCTGCAGCGTGCGTCTGGCAACCCTCGATTCGTTGTCGGGGAATGCCTATGGCATGTACCTCATTCACTATGCTTTCGTCGTCTGGCTTCAATATCTCCTGCTACCGACCGGCCTCAATGCTGCCACCAAGTTCGCCATCGTGCTCGCGGGCGCGCTGAGCTTGAGTTGGAGCACCAGCGTGGTATTCGCACGCGCGCTCGCGGCCACTCAGGTCTTTGCGGTCAGGCGAACGGTCGCATCGGCGCCGCGTTAGCTTCATTCCGACAAGCGAGGTGCGATATTGCCACTCAGACTGACGCTCGCCTCTCGCAACCTCTTTCATGATCGGCTGCGTTTCGTCGCGACTGCTGTCGGCATCGTTTTTGCCGTCGTGCTGGTCCTGGTTCAGCTCGGTCTCTATCTCGGCTTCGGGCAGATGGTCACCAAAATGATCGATCACGCCTCCGCCGATTTGTGGGTCATGCGCAAAGGCACCAAATGCTTCGAGGATCCTTCCCTGCTCGATGCCAATGCACGGCGCACGATCGACACGGTGAACGGGGTAGCGCGCACGTCCATGCTGGTCATCGGCTTTTCCGATTGGCGGTTGCCGAGCGGAGAGATGACGCCGGTGTTTATCGTCGGCTCCGATCTGAATGCAAATACGTTACAGCCCTGGAATATCAGCGAAGGATCAGTGAAGGCGCTATCGGGTGCGAACACGGTCGCGGTGGATCGCAGCTACGAGCAGCGGCTCGGCGTATCAAAATTGGGGGACAAAGCCGATATTCGCGGCCGGTCTGTCTCGATCGCTGCCTTTACGCGCGGCATTCGCTCGTTCACGACAACGCCATATGTTTTCACCGATCTATCGCGCGCGCACGCCTATGTCGGTATTCCCAATACGGTGGCAAGCTACTTCCTGGTCGACCTCAAGCCCGGCGCCAATGTCGAGCAGGTGCGGCATGATATCGAAGCGAAGGTCAAGAATGTCGAGGTTCTCACGACTCCGCAATTCGCCGAGCGAAGCCGCACGTTCTGGCTGTTCGACACCGGCGCCGGCGCCGCCCTGTTTGGCGGAGCCCTGCTCGGTGTCATTGTCGGCACGGTTATCGTTGCGCAGACGCTCTATTCCAGCACCAAGGACCATCTCGACGAGTTCGCCACATTGCGCGCGATGGGTTCGTCGAACGGTTATCTCTACACGGTGATTATCTATCAGGCGTTGTTCAACGCGGTGATCGGCTTCTGCCTGGCCAGTGTCATCGGTTTCTGCGTGGTCTGGTTCACCGCCGGCGGTGCGTTGCCGGTGGTCATTACCCCCGGCCTTTGGGGCATTGTCTTTGGGCTGACGCTTGCCATGTGCATCATTTCCGCCATGGCCGCGATCATGCGCGTCGTGCGCATAGACCCAGTCATGGTGTTCACGCGATGAGCACACCGATCCTCGAAGCGCGCTCGGTGAGCAAGGTGCTCGGCACCGGACCGGCGCAAGTGGATGCGCTTAAGGACGTAAGCCTGGTATTGCAGGGCGGCGAGCTGACGGTATTGATGGGCCCTTCCGGCAGCGGCAAGACCACCCTGCTGTCGGTCCTCGGCTGCATGTTGACGCCGACGGCGGGGGAGGTGCGCGTCTGCGGCACCTCAACCGAAGGTGCAGGCGCGCAAGCGCTCGCGCAGCTGCGACGCGATCATGTCGGCTTCATCTTTCAGAGTTATCATCTGTTCCCTACGCTGACGGCGGCGGAAAATGTGCAGCTGGCGTTGGACGTCCGCGGCGAATATGGCCGCGATGCGCGCATCCGCTCCTGCGAGGCCTTGGCGCGCGTCGGCCTGGCGAACAAGCTTTTGTCCTTTCCAAACGAGCTGAGCGGGGGCGAGCAGCAACGGGTGGCCATCGCGCGCGCAATCGTTTCCGGCCCTTCCGCGATTCTGGCCGACGAGCCGACCGCGGCCGTAGACAGCACCAACGGTCAGGCAATCATGCGCATTTTAAGTGCGATCGCCGCGGATAGCGATCGCTGCGTCCTTGTGGTGACGCACGATACCCGCCTGCTGCCCTATGCCCATCGTGTCATCTCGATCGAGGACGGCCGGCTGGTGAGTGACGAGCGCGGGCGCGCCGGAACGCCGCTGCAGACGACCGCCGCCGGCCAGCATTGAGCGCGTTGTGAGCCAGCGCATCAGCTTTCGCGCCGAGCTTGCCCGGCTCGGCCTGCGCTGGTTCGTCAAGCGTCCAAGCCACCGCCAGCCGATCGAGCAGGCACGCCAAACGTTTCGCGCGATGGAAATGCTCATCCCCTACCCGCCGCTCGGCACCGTCACGAGCGCGGTCGACGCTGCCGGAGTGCCCGCCGATCTCATCGCCACCAAAATGTCTCGCCCGGATCGCTGCGTCCTGTTTTTACACGGCGGAGCTTACCGGGTCGGCGCGCCATCGACGTACCGGCACTTCACGTGGCGTATCGCCACTGCTGCGCGCGCTCGCGTACTGGCGATTGACTACCGGCTGGCGCCCGAATGTCCCTATCCGGCAGCCATAGAAGATGCGCTCGCCTCCTATCGTTGGCTGCTCGGCTCCAACGACCCGCGCGGTCTTGCCGTCATGGGCGACTCGGCCGGGGGCGGCCTTGCGCTCGCGCTGCTGATGAAGCTGCGCGATTCAGGGCTGCCGCTGCCGGCGGCGGCCGTGGCTCTGTCACCGTGGACCGATCTCGCGCTCACGGGGCCGTCACTCAAAGCCAATGCAGCCAGCGATCCCATGCTCAACGCAGACGATCTGCCGATATTTGCCGCCGATTATCTTGCTGGCAGCGATCCGCGAAATCCGTACGCATCGCCGCTGTACGGCGATCCGCGCGGACTGCCGCCGACCCTAATTCAGGTCGGCAGCGATGAAATTCTGCGCGACGACGCGGCAAGGATGGCCGAAAACATGCGGGGCGCCGGGTGTCACGTCGAGTTGCAAATTTGGCGGCGCATGCCGCATACGTGGCAGCTTTTAGCCGCCGTCCTGCCGGAGGCCCGATGGGCGGTCGCGACCATCGGCGCGTTCCTCGATCGGATGTTCACGGCGGCAGCCGTGCGCTAGCATGCTGGAACTCTATCGGCATACAGGCCGTTGTATGCCAATAACAGCGATCAACGGCCGGGAAAACGCATGCTCGACAGCGTTGCTTTGTTGCGTCCGCCGGCTCCGATCCCTCGCGCGAATTCGCTCGGTCCGCTCGCATTGCTTCGCGTGCTCGCGACCAATCCGCTGGAAGCATGGACGCAAGCGCATTTCAGCGAGCCGATCGTTATGGGCGGGCTGCCTTTTGCCCACGTGGCGGTGATTAACGAGCCGGCGGCCATCCGCAGAGTGCTGCTCGAGAATACTGACAATTACCAGAAGGATTGGCTGCAGCGCCGGGTGCTTTCCGCAGGATTGACCGATGGGCTTTTGACCGCAGAGCGCCAGCAGTGGCGTATGCAACGGCGCGCCCTGGCGCCGTTGTTCGCGCGCAAGAGCGTCATGAACTACGCCGGCCGCATGGTGGAAGCGGCATGCGCGCTCGCCGACCGCCTTGAGGCGTCGGTCGGCAAGACCGTCGATATGGCCGTCGAAGTGACACGCGTCACGCTCGATGTTCTGGAACGCACGATCTTTTCCGACGGGTTCGGTACCGATCGCGAGGCGATTCGCCAGGGCATGAAAAGCTATTTCGAAGCGGTCGGACGACTCGATCCAAGCGACGTGCTCGGCATACCGCTGCCGCGCACCAAGGCGCAATCCGAACAGCGCTTCTTCAAAACAGCCGTCGACCGCATCGTCGTCTCGCGCAAACGACAATTAGCTCAGGCCGACTACCGCGCGCCCGACGATTTGCTGGCGCACTTGCTCAACGCCCGCGATCCCGAAACCGGCAAGGGATTGAGCGAGCGCGAAGTCGCAGCCAATGTCCTCACCTTTATCGCGGCCGGCCATGAGACCACGGCCAATTGCGTCACCTGGTCGCTGTTCTTGCTGTCGCAATCACCGGAATGGGCCGAATGCGTGCGCGCGGAGGCCGAACGCGAACTCGAGGGCGACGCCCAGACCCTCGCCGACCGTCTCGTCAACACACGCGCCGTCATTGACGAAGCCAACCGGCTTTATCCGCCGATTGCGGCGATCAGCCGTTCGGCGCTGGGCGATGACGAGCTCGTCGGCCATCCGATCCGCCGCGGTACCATGGTGGTCATCGCGCCCTATGTGCTGCATCGGCACCGGACGCTCTGGCGCGCGCCCGACCGCTTTGACCCACGGCGATTTCTCGACGGCGGCCTGCAAAAAACCGACCGCTTCGCCTATCTGCCGTTCGGCGCCGGTCCGCGAACCTGTGTCGGCATGACATTCGCGTTACAGGAAGCAGCCATCATCCTGGCGACACTGACCTGCCGGTACCGGTTTGCGCTTCTCCCAGGACATACCGTCATTCCGGTGCAAAAGGTCACTTTACGTCCCAAGGATGGGCTGCCGATGGTCGTCAACCGGCGCTGAGCGCATCTTCAGCGGCGAGCGAGCGTCCCAACCGCTGCGCTGAAGGAGCAATGTCCTAACCGTGAAACGCTGCCGTAAGCGCAAGTGGACGATCGGATTAAACCGTCGCGCTGCGGCGCCGGTTCCGCGGTGCCAACGAAGTTGGGATATAATGCCGTCCGCGAACACAACAGACGTCGCGAACCTTCATTGAGGCGGAAGGTTCTATGTTATGATAGTTCTTTGAATTTGGATTGCTCATTCAACCGGCTTTTGCCCAGGCCAGTACTATGATTGTTGTGGTCGGATTGGCATTCGAAGCGCGCATTGCGGCGACGTCGGGAAGGCAAATCATCTGTGCAGGCACTGGGCACCACCTCGAGCCCGCTCTGCGGCAAGCGGCTGCGATCGGCTGCCGGGGCTTGATCAGCTTCGGCGTAGCGGGCGGGCTGCGACCCGATCTTACCGCCGGCACCTGCATCGTCGCCTCGGCGGTCGTTGCCGGACAGTCCCGTATCGCGACGGATCTGCGTTGGTCTCGCAAACTGCTCGAAGCGATGCCGAAGGCGATATCGGGAGTACTTGCGGGCGCGCCGGCTCCGGTGGCGAGCGCAGACGAGAAGCGCGCGCTGCATGCGGCGACGGCCGCAGACGCCGTCGACACGGAGTCGCACATCGTCGCGCGCATAGCGGCCGACCACGGCCTGCCGATGGCTGCCGTTCGCGTCGTCTGCGATCCCGCCGCCCGCAGCCTGCCACCGCTTGTCATTCGTTCAATCAGGGCGAACGGCACGACGGACATCGGGGCGCTGCTGCGTTCAATCGTGCGCGAGCCCAAGCATCTGCGCACCATATTCCGGGTGGCCCTTGACGCCCGTGCCGCCCGCGCAACGCTGGTGCGGAGCGCTCGCCTGCTCGGACCCGAAACCGAGGCCGCCGGCGCCGGCACGCTAACAGACGGCACACCGGAGCCCGTGCCCACGAGTTTAAGTCCCGCCGGCTAACGCCGTCTCGGCCGATCCGCGAAATTTGCCGCAGCGAGGGCGCTCCAGATGCGTGCGGGCGTCGCCGGCATGTTGAAATGCGAGACGCCGGCGGTGCGCAACGCATCGACCACCGCATTCATGCACGCGGGCAAGGCCCCTGTCGTTCCCGCTTCGCCGACGCCCTTGGCGCCAAGCGGATTGCTGGGGCTGGGAACGCCCTGATCCACGGCGTCGATGGCCGGCAGCAAATCCGCCCGCGGCATGCAGTAGTCCATGAAGCTACCGGTAAGAAGCTGACCGTCTTCGGCGTACTGGCAGTGCTCGCCGAAGACCTGCCCCGCGCCCTGCATAATGCCGCCGTGCAACTGTCCTTCGGCGAGCGTAGAGTTGATGACGTTGCCAATGTCGTCGACGGCCGTGTAGCGCGCCACCGCGGCGGCGCCGGTCTGCGGATCGATTTCAACTTCAACAACATGCGCGCCGCTCGGAAAGGCGCGCGACACGTCGCGCCCGGCGACCGTATCGAGAGGATGCGGCGATTGCGTGGAATGCCGCGCAACAATCTCCATCATCGAGATCGACCGATCGGTCCCGGCAATGGTGAAAACACCGTCGGCAAACTCCAAATCGTCGGCATGTGCTTCCAGCACTTCGGCGGCGAGACGCTTGGCCTTTTCGACTACCAAGTCGGCGGCAACTTTGAACGCGCTGCCTTGCGACATGGCGGAGCGCGAACCAATCGACGGATTGCCGTGCAGCGGCGGCCCGTCGGGATCGCCCGATCGCGATGCGATCGCCTCGACCGGAATGCCGAGCCATCGTGCGACCAGTTCGGCAAATACGGTTTCATGCCCCTGCCCGCTCGATCCGGCCACGTTGTGCAGGACGACGGTCCCGTCGCGGCCAAACAGCACCGCGACCTCGTCTTGCTTCGCGTGACCGCCACCGGAGGGCTCGACGAACAATGCGCAGCCGATACCGCGCAACTTGCCGCGCCTCTTCGATTGACGCCTGCGCGCGGCAAAACCCCTCCAGTCCGATCGCTCCTTTGCCTTCGCGAGCAGCGCCGGATAGTTGCCGCTGTCGAAGACGGTGCCCGTCAGGGTGCGATAAGGCATCTGCGCTTTTTTGATGACGTTGCGCGCGCGCAGCGCCATCGGGTCGACCTGCAATTTCGCGGCAAGCTCGTCGACGAGGCGCTCGACAACCAGATTGGCGTCGGGACGTCCGGCCCCACGATACGCATTGGTGGGCGAGGTATTGGTGATGACCTGAACATGGCGGCCGTAAAGCGCCTCGACGCGGTATGGCCCGGCGCCAATGGCGCGGCCGTTGATGCAGTTGGTGAGAATGCCGGCCGGCGCCAGGTAAGCGCCTGAGTCGCAAATCCACTCGGTGCGCAGCGCCAGAAATTTACCGTTTTTGCCGTAGGCGAGTTCGCCGCGCAGCGACACGGCGCGGCCGTGATTGTCGGTGAGGAAATCTTCGCTGCGCGTCGAGGCGAACTTGACCGGCCGGCGCAGGCGTTTGGCTGCGACCATCAGCGCCGGATATTCGGGAAACGGCGCCGTGCGCGCGCCAAAGGCGCCGCCAATATCCACCATGCGCGTCCGCACATTTGCGGCTGGAACGCCCGCCATAAGCGCGAGATCGTCGCGGAACGCCGGCCCGCCCTGGTTGGGCGAATAGATGTCGTAACTGTCGCTCGCGGCATCGTAAACGACGACGGCGCCGCGAACCTCCATCGGCGTCGGTGCCACGCGTGGGCTTTCAACGGCGACGCTAATTACGCCCTCGGCCTGCGCAAAAACCGCGGCGGTGCGTTCCGCGTCTCCATATTCGAACTCGAAACAGACGTTGCCGGGGACATTGTCATGAATCTGCATGGCGCCGGGCGCCATAGCGTGCTCCGGCCCGATCAGCACCGGCAGGTCCTCGTAGTCGATGACGATGGCTTCGGCGGCGTCGCGCGCGGCGGCAGCCGTTTGGGCGACGACGAGAGCTACCTCCTCGCCGACAAAGCGCACGCGGTTGCGGGCAAGAATCGGACGCTCCGGCACCCGAATTTTCTGCCCGCCGCGGCCGGGCGGCGGCTCGATCGGCGGCAGCGTGGCTAAACGCGCGCCGGCAAGATCGCGCCCGGTGAACACCGCCAGCACGCCGGAGCAATTCTGTGCCGCGCCGGTGTCGATCGCCTTGATGATGGCATGGGCGCGGTCGGCGCGGCGAAAGCAGGCATGCACCTGGCCGTCGAAATTCCAGTCATTGGTGTAGCGCCCGCGGCCAGTGAGCAGGCGGACATCCTCTCGGCGGCCGCGGTATTGCGGGGATGACGACGTTGGTGAAGAGGACATGCGGTCGGAGAAGCTCAAGCGTGGTAAATGCGCACTCGAAGCGAACTATCGGAAGATTGCTCAACGCACAAGGACGCGCTTCTTGCTTGCTCGCGCAAAATTAGAAGAATGGCCATCGACGCACGAAGGATCGCGATTCAACGCTATCGCCCGCCCGTCTCCGCAACGGTCTCTCCCTGTCCATGAGCCAGAAATTTTGTTGGTACCTTTGCTGGTATCCCGGCCGGCACAATGCGGAAGGCTCCTGACATATTAGAGGAGCCACGATGAAACTCACCGACACCGGCAACCTGCCCAGAAGCTCTATAGGAAGGCGAAGGCGGCGGCTTGTATCGCCTCGTCATGCCTGTGGGTTCCAAGCTCTGGCGACTGGCCGCGTCCCCGATGATCGCGCTCAAAAGCGCTGCGGGCCTTCCCGCGATGCTGCGTAGCGGTCGCACCGTCACGCCGTTTTGATCGGGTTCCGGCGCACCTGACAAGCCAAGGCGCGACTTTCCTTCCTGAGCAGCTTGTGCTCGCATTTAGGGAGTCACATCCATGTGCGACTATAGCCTTCACGCCGTAGCGTCGCGACCGGCGCGGGTCGGCGAGCGTCTGGTCACGACTCAATTCCCCGGCTCAATCACACGCGGCTTCGCCTCCGAATCTGAGTTGAGCGTCGCCGTGTGCCTGCTTCCCGGCACCGAAATCGCATTCGATGCAGATGCTGTGAGGAGGGACGCGCTGCAGGGCAATGAGATCGGATATCGCCTCGCGCGCTTCCGTCAGATCGATCTGGAGCGGCCGACCACGCATCACGACGCGCTCGAGTTTCCAGATGGACAGGTCGTGCTGGTGACGCAGCTCGCCGAAGGTCAACGCGCCACCGTCTTGCAGCTCCCATCCACTGAGCGGCCGGTTCGAGACGCGGCGAGGAAGTCTGAGACAGAGGAGGCTGCGCTACCGGTCGTCTAACCTGAGCCGCGGCGCAACAAATATGAGGCAAGGGCTTGGCATCGTGGTCGAAGTCATAGGCGTGGTGCTGCTCTTGGGCTGTCTGGCTCTGCTGGTTTGGGACGCTCAGACTCGAAATACGGCGTTCCATAATCAGTACCACTCCGAGATGGTCTTTTCGTACGGGCGCGCGGTGCGGCCGGCCTGAAAGCAGCCCTCCGCGCGCAACGGTAGCGCGCGAGGTGCGGCCGAAACCGCGCAGCAGCGGAAAGCTGGCAGAGCGCGTCAGGCAGCCGGGCCCGCCACCATGCCCCATCGGCGCACGGTAAGACGTTCGAGAGCCTGGAAAACAAATCGCTCGAACAGAACCCCGATGACGCCGATGCCGACTAGCGTCGCGAGCATGACGCCGGCGTCGAGAAACTCGGCGGCGTTGAAGATGATCTCGCCCAGCCCAAGCTTCGGGCTGGCGAGCAATTCGCCGCCGATCACGCCGATCCAGGCGCGGCCAAAAGCAAGACGCAGCCCAGTGATGATGTATGGCAAGGCACCCGGCCAAATAACCTTTCGAAAAAGAACGCCCTCATCGGCGCCCATCACGGTGGCGGCCCGCACCCAGAGCGGGTTGACCGTACGTACGCCCGTCCAGACGCTATACACCAGCGGGAACAAGGAGGCGTAGACCACGACCAGAAGCGTCGCCACGTTGCCGATCCCAAACCACAAAATGAATAAAGGGACCCAGGCAAGCGAGGGAATGGGCAATAGCGCGCTGAGCACAGGCTGGAAAATACGCTCGGCCGCCCAATAACGAGCCATCAGCACTCCGATCGGCACGGCGAGTGCAAAGGAGATCGCCAATCCGATGAATACACGGGCGAGCGTCGCCAGCGCGTTTTCGACAAAAGTCCCGTCCGCCAGCATGCGCCAGATGACCCGCCCCACGGATTCAAGGGGCGGCGTCATCGCCGTCGAGAACATTCCACTCCGCGCAAAGGCTTGCCAAACAGCGAGCACCACGAGAGCGCCCACCGCTCCACGAGCAACCGCCACCCAGGAAAACCTTTTCGTCATGCCGCCACCATGCCCCACCGCACCAACGTATAGCGTTCGATGCGCGTAAAGACTTGCCGCTCAAGCAAGACCCCCAGTGCCGCGATCACCGCGATCGTGGCCAGCATCACATCGGTGTTGAGGAATGTCTGCGCGCCGAAGATCAGCCAGCCCAGTCCGCGCTGCACCGACATCAGCATTTCGACAGCGATCAAGATGCGCCATGCCTGCGCCAAACCGAGCCGCAGCCCGATCATGATGTAAGGCAATGATGCCGGCAGCACGATGCGGCGGAACATGTCACGGTCCCGCGCGCCCATGACTTCCGCGGAGCGTAGCCACACCGGCTTGACCGATTTCACGCCGCGCCAGGTATTAATGATAATCGTGAAGCTCGACGCCACCCCAACCAGAAGAATGGTTGGAACGTCGCCGAGCCCAAACCACAGCACGAACAGCGGCGCGTAAGCCAAGCCCGGGATCGGATAGAGAAAGCTGACGATCGGCAGACAGGTGTCCTCCACCCATTGCCGCCGGCCCATCGCAATTCCCAGGACAACGCCTATGACGACAGCGAGCGCAAAACCCGCCGCAAGCCGGTAGAGTGTCGCAACGGTTGCTGCGAGCAGGACGCCGTTTGCCGACAGACGAACGAAGGCTTGCCCGATCGTGCCGAGACCGGGTACCAGCTTCGGTGGAAAGCCGCCGTAAAGTGCGAGCAATTCCCAAGCGGCGGCGACCACCGCGCAAGTCGCGAGCGGCAGGACTATGGAGAGGGCCCGCCTCATCCGCAGCTCGGTCAGGCTTTGCCGCGCGCCGCCGCCAGGATGCCGGCGTTGAGCCGCTGGTCCCAATTGGGCATCGTTGCAATCTTGTTCTGCGCCAGCAGTGTCTTGGCTTCGTCGGTCAGATAACTTTTGAGCTGTGGACCGAAATCGGGTGTGACGTCGATCTTCGACAGCATCAGCTTGATCACCTTATCGGTCACCGAGAAGCCTTGGTCCTTGAAATGCTTGAGCACGATGGCGGTCGCCTCGTCGCGGTTGTCCTGGTAGACCTTCACCGCTGCAAGCCAGCCGCGCATGAAAGCGATGACGGCATCCTTGTTCTTGTCGACTACCGGCTTGTTCGCCGCGAGGATGATCGGCTGCAGGTCGTACGGGCTGTAGTCGGTCAGCACCTTGCCGAGCTTGTCGACCTCGGCCACCGACGGGAACGGCTCGACCCCGGCAAAGGCATCGATCGAGCCGGAGGCCAGCGCTGAGATGTGGTTCTGGAATCGGACATTGACGATCTGCACGTCGTTCTTCGATAACCCAACGCTCGGTAAAATTTTGTTCTGAAACACAGCGTCGGTCGCCGAGCCGAGCTGCGAGCCCACCCTCTTGCCTTTGAGATCCTTGAGCGAGTTGATGCCGGATTTGAGGCCGACCACGACGGCCAGCGTCTTCGAGCCGTAGAGCGCAAGCCCGATCGCCTCCAGTTCCCCCTTGGCAGCGCCCACGACGAACGGCGTCGAGCCGATCACGCCGATGTCGATGCGGCCTGAGATCATGGCGTCGCGCGTGGTCTTGCCGCTGTCGAAGGTGTGCACGGCGACGTCGGCCCCGGCCTTCTTGAACATGTCTTGCGATTGCGCGATCATTCCGATCGCGCCCCACGATGTGTTCTGGTAGCCGAAGTTGAGCGGCGCGCCGGCCGCTTGCGCGCGCAGCCCGCCGGCCGCGGCCGCCAGTGTGGCGCCTGTCAGGCTGAGAAAGTCGCGCCGTCGCAAAACGAGCTTTGTCATTTGTGTCCTCCCTTGGTGCGGCTTGTTCATTCACAATAGGATCGCGTTGCCTTCTTCCCATAGGCGGGCAACTTCGGTTTGGTCGGCCTTGGGTCCCAACTTGCTCTCCGCTGCTTTCCAGATGTCGCGCACGCGCTCGGCAAGCGGGGCGACGGCGCCGATGTCCTGGCCCAAATCAGCGGCGATCGCGACGTCCTTCGCGATGAGGCCAAGCGCCATTCCGGTGGCGAACTTGCGCGTAAGCACCTGCGGGATCACCTTTTTTTCCAGCGGATGTTGGCGCCCGGTGCACATGTGCGTCAGCGCCTTCGCCATGATCGCGCTGTCGAGCCCGAACTTGCAGCCGACGGCCAGCGCCTCGATCAAAGTCACCAGCGCGGCAGCATTGACATAGTTGGCCAACGCTTTGAGCGCGTGTCCCGATCCGAGGGCGCCGCAGCGAAACACGTGGCGGCCGACCGCCGAGAAAATCGGCATGCAGCGCGCAACATCCTCCTCACGGCCGCCGGCCATCACGTCGAGGCTTGCGTCTTTGGCGAACACCACCCCGCCCATCACCGGCGCATCGACATAGCCGATTCCGCGCTCGGCAAGCTCGCCGCCAATGGCAACGGTGGAACGCGGATCGGACGTGCCCATGTCGATCACCACCGCGCCGGCCGCCATGGCGGTCGCCAGCCCACCTTCGCCGAGCACCACCTCGCGCACCGCGGCGTCGTCGGGCAGCATGCAGATGGCGGCATCTGCACCGCGCGCGGCCTCAGCCACGCTGAAGGCAGCACGACCGCCATGCGCGGCGGCGAAACCGCGCGCCGCCTCGGCCCGGCGGTCGTAGAGCGAAAGCGCAAAGCCCTTGGCGGCGAGCTGCGCCGCCATCGGCGCGCCCATATTGCCGAGCCCGGCGAACGCAATCGTTTTGATGGCGCTCATCCGTTCCCTTTCATCGCCTGCTGCAGCAGTCCGGGATCGAGGATCTTGTCCCAATCCGGCATCGACGCGATGGCTTTGTTTTTGATCAGCGTGTTTGCCTCGTCCTCGAGATAGCCGCGCAGACCCGGCTTGAACGTCGTCTCGACGTCGAGCTTGGACAGCATGCGCTTGACCACGGCGGCGTTTACTTCGAAGCCCTGCTTCTGAAAGAAGGCCTGCACGATCTGTGCGGACTTCTCCGGGTCTGACTTGAACAGCGCCACGCCGGCGAGCCAGCCACGCAGCAAGGCCACGACAGCATCCCGCTTCTGCTCCACCACCGGCCGGTTGGCCGCGAGGATAACGGGCAGGATATCGAAGGCGGAATAGTCGATCACCACATCGCCGATGCCGTCCACCTCCGCGATCGAGGGAAACGGCTCGACGCCCGCGAAAGCATCGACCGAACCGGCCACCATTGCGGCAATGTGGTTCTGATGCGGGATGTTGACGACCTGAATGTCCTTTTTGCTCAACCCAAACTTCGGCAAAATCTTTTCTTGAAAGACATGGTCCGTCGTCGATCCGATCTGCGAGGCGACCTTGCGTCCTTTGAGGTCGGCAACTGTTTTCATGCTTTTGTTCTTCGCCACCACGACGGAGTCGGTTTTTCCCGCATACATCGACATGCCGATGGCCACGAGATCGCCCTTTGCCGCTCCGACCACGAACGGCGTCGAGCCGAGCACGCCGACATCGACACGCCCGCTGATCATCGCATTGCGCGTGGTCTTGCCGCCGTCGAATTTCAGAATGGTGACGTTTCCGCCTGCCTTTTTGAACAGCCCTTCCGCTTCCACCAGCATGCCGATGGTGCCCCAGGAGGTGGTCTGGTATCCGAATGTCAGCGAGGGGATATCGGCGCGGGTGCGCCGGCCTCCCGCTGCGGCAGCCAGCAGCCCGCCACCGAGTGTCAGAAAGCGCCGCCGCGGAAGAGTGAACGTCATTGTTTCCTCCTGTTGCTAGTCGACGACGAATCCGACCGCTTTGAATTTTGCTTTCGCCTCCGGCGATGTCAGCAGATCGATAAGCGATTGCGCAGCGGCTCTTTGGTGCGAACCGCTGTGCACGCCCGCCGAGAACGTCACCGCTCCCTGGATGGCAGGCGGCAACGGGCCGACAAGCACGACATCCTTATTCGCCAGGATTTCACTGATCTGGCCGAGGCCGATCTGGATGTCGCCTTTGGCGACCTCCTTCAGCCCCTCCGGACCGCGGTCGCGCAACTGAATCTTCGAGGCGAGCGCCTTATCGAGCCCGAGCTCGGCGAAGACCTGGGCCACATGGATGCCGCTTTGCCCGCCTTTGGCCGGATTGGCGTACGTAATCGACTTAGCCGCCAGCATCGATTTCTTGAAGGCGTCGACATCGTGAATATCGGGTGTGGACGCGCCAGCCTTGACCGCCACGCCAACCCCCATGCTGCCCAGGTTTTTGATGCTCGCGGGATCGACCTTGCCGTCCTTGGCGAGCGCGGCGAGCCCCTTGTCCGTCGTGATCACCACATCGCCCGCAGCTCCGGCGGCGACCTTCTTGGCCACGGCACCGGCTGTGCCGAATTCGAATCTCACGACATTGCCGCTCTTCTGCTGGTACTCGGCAACGAGCCCGCGGACCACCGATTGCACGGCGCCCGGACAGAACACTACGACGTCGGCTGCCGATGCCGGCGTAGCGACCGCCAATACGATGACCGTACTCAGCATCAGCTTCCGCATGTCTTCCTCCGTCAGTGCGACCGCAAGTGCCGCATGATCTCGCGCTGTCTTTCGACAAACGGCTCACTCAGCGGATCGCGCGGGCGCGGCAGATCGAGCGCGATCTCCGTCTTGATCGTGCCCGGATGCGCATTGAGCACGATCACGCGGTCGCCGAGGAACACGGCTTCGCCGACATTGTGGGTGATATAAACGATGGTCTTCTGGGTTTTCTGCCATACATCCGTGAGGAGCTGCTGCATGTCCTCGCGGGTCATGGCGTCGAGGGCCGCGAACGGCTCATCCATCAGCAGCACCTGCGGATTGTAGGCAAGCGAGCGCGCGATCGCGACACGCTGCTGCATGCCACCGGAGAGCTGGTGCGGAAAAACGTCCGCAAATTTTTCCAGACCCACGAGACGCAAGAATTCGAGCGCGGTTTTCTCGCGCGTCTGCTTATCTACTTTGCGCATTTCCAGGCCGAATTCGACATTGTGTTTGGCTGTGCGCCACGGGAAGAGCTGGGCGAAGTCCTGAAAGACGACGCCGCGGTTCTGCTTTTTGTTGTCCAGCGGCGCATCGCCAATTCGCACCTGCCCGCTGGTCGGCTGCAGCAGGCCGGCAAGGATGTTCAGGATGGTCGTTTTGCCGCAGCCGGACGGACCGAGCAGGCAAAGGAATTCGGATTGCTTGACGGAGAAGTTGATGTCCTTCACGGCCAGCACCCGGCCTCGGTCGACCTGATATTCGAAGCTGACGTTTTTGACCTCGATCTGGTCGGTCACGCGATCACCTATGCTCGTGTGCCTGCGCCGGATCGTCGTGTGGCCGGCGACGAATGTTGCGCTTGCGCCGCTTGCACGATCTCGTTCAGGCTGACCGCGCGGCTCCCTTCTCTCGCAGATTTGAGCGACGCGTAAACGGCCGCCAAAGCCCGGCAGCCGTTGTCAGCGGAAAGCTCGCAGGTGCGGCCGGTTGCAACGCTGTCCGCGAACATGTCGAGCTCATCCCGGTACATATTGCCGAAGGGCACTCGAAGCATCTGCCTTTGGGCCGGGCCCCCGCCGCGGGATTGCAGATATAGCGTGGCATTCTCGTGCAGACGATCAGGCGTCGCCCAATGGGTCTGATCGATTTCGTAGAACATCAGTGCTTCGGCACCGGTGACGCGCACGTTGAACGTGCCCGGACTGGTCCAGCTCGAAACCACAGTGCCGAGCTTGCCATCGGCAAAATGGACGGTGACGATCCATTGATCTTCGACCTCGGCGCCCACCGGCGAATGTCGCCCTGCGCTTGCGCTCACTGCTGCGATATCTCCGCCCAGATAGCGCAGCGTATCGAACTGATGCACGCCGATCTGACTGAGCGATCCACCCGGAGCGCTTGCCGAATACCAGCGCCAGTCCTGCGGCGTGATCCGCAGGCCGCGGTCATTGGAGAAGTTGGCTTCGATCTGGCTGATCTTGCCGAGCTTGCCCGCGTCGATGGCGGCGCGGATGGCGCGCACGCCGGCAAGCAAGCGCGCGCAATGGCCGACCACGATGCGCACATCGTGCGCTTCCTCCAGCGCTGCGATAGCGAGTGCGTCGGTCACGGTGTTCGCAATCGGCTTCTCGACGTAGATGTGCTTGCCGGCGGACGCGGCGCGGCGCGCAAACTCGCGATGCAGTTCATTCGGCAACGCCAGAACGACGGCAGCGATGCTGCGGTCGGCCAACAAGCTATCGAAGTCACCCGCGGGAATACCGGTCTCGCCCACAAAGGCAGACAGCCGGGCGGGATTGCGGCCGACGCAGCGGACGAATTCGATCTTCTGCGACTGGGCGGCGGCTTTTGCCAGCACCTTGCCCCAGGCGCCGACGCCGACAAGGGCTGCCGCCATACGCCCCATCATTCGCCTCCGGTCCCGGTGACGCTGGTGCCGCCACAAACGAACAGCGACTGTCCGGTGATGAAGCCGCTCTCGCGATCGAGCAGGAACATCACCGCGCGCGCGATTTCCTGAGGCGTGCCGAGCCGTTTCACCAACACCTTGTCGACGACGGTCTGCCGCTTGTGCGAGCCGGGCGGATGCCCGCGGTTGAAATGCGCGGTTTCAACCGGCCCCGGCATCACCGCATTCACCGTGATGCCGTCGGCCCCGGTCTCGATCGCCGCGACGCGGGTCATGCCTTCAAGCCCGGATTTGGCGCTGGCATAGACGATGCGCTCGGACTTGCCGAGGATGGCGCGCGACGAAATGTTGACGATGCGGCCGAACCGGGCCTGCCGCATGCCAGGCACGAAAGCTTGGATCAGCACCATCGCCGCACCCAGCGTGATGGTGAGGACCTCGTTGAGCTCCTCAATCGTCGCTTTCTCCAGCGGGTTGGGCGCGTTCTGCCCGGCGTTGTTGACGAGGTAGCGCACCGGAAATTCCGCGGCGACCGCGCTTGCGGTTTTGCGCGTAGCCGCCAAATCGGTGAGATCGACCGCACGGAAATGCAGAGCCGTGTGCTTGAGCTTGGGCGGCGACCGTTGCAGGCTCACGACCGGGATATCGCGCGCGAGCAGGGCCGCGGCAACGGCTTCGCCGATGCCGGAACTGGCTCCCGTCACCACTGCTGCTTCTGCGGCCGCCATGGCGTTCCTTTCGCGGCTCAGAGGTAATCGATGATCTTCCAGCTCCCCGGCTGCGCGTTGACGACGCTCTTTGAAGGGCCGCCAGGCCGCCGGTCGGCGTAGACCTTGCCCTCCTTCATCACGAGCTGAATGTTCTTTTTCTCCTGCAGGCATTTGATGTCGGCGAGCGGATTGCCGTTCACCGCCACGACGTCGGCGAGCTTGCCTGCCTCAAGCGTGCCGAGGTCGCGTTCGAGCTTGAGTGCTTTCGCCGCATTCCGTGTCGCCGTCTGCAGTGCATGCATCGGCTTCATGCCGAGATCGACATAGATCGCCAGCTCCGAAGCATTGGTTCCCATTTCCGGGTCGAAGCCCATGTCGGTGCCCATGGCAATGTTGATGCCGGCTTTGTACATCTTCTGGAACGTATCGAAGCAGGATGGCTGCAGCTTCTTCATCTTGTCGGTGACGAACTTCGACGTGCCGATTTCCTTACGGATTTCGATGGCATGATCGGTGCGATGCGCGAGCGTCGGCGTCATCCACACGCCCGCTTCCTTGATCATGCCGATGGTCTCGTCGTCGGAGAACACCATGTGCTCGATGGTGTCGACGCCCGCCTTGAGCGCCATGCGCTGACCTTGCGGTGTGAAGCAGTGTACCGCGCATGGCTTGTGGAACGCGTGCGCCTCATCGACCACGGCGTCCAGTTCTTCCTGCGTCATGTTACGGATGTCCGGCTCCTCTTTGTCGGTGCCGCCACCGCCGGTGGTACATGTCTTAATGACATCGCAACCGGCCAGAAGATTGGTGCGGGCGAGCTTACGCAGCTCCCAAGGTCCGTCGGCAGTCTGGAAGCCGAGGCGCACCGCCGCGCGCGGCTGGATTAGCGCCAGATGCGAGCCGGTGATGGTGGTGAAACCGGCGACGAACATCCGCGGGCCTTCGAGAATGCCGGCGTCGAACGCATCGCGGATGGCGCACGCTTCCGCGACCAACAGGCCCCGCTGCGAATTGAGGCCGAGATCGCGCAGCGTAGTGAAGCCCATGTCGAAGCAAAGCTGCGCGTGGAAGACGCCGTACATCTGCTGCAGCTCGGGCGTGATTTCCCACTGCGCCACCCGGTGATTATGGAAGGTCAGGCAGTTGAACATCATCGTATGCAGGTGCAGGTCCATCATGCCTGGAATCAGGGTGCATGAACCGCAATCGATAACCTCGGCGCCTTGCGGAATCTTGATGCTGTCCCTCGTCCCGATTTGATCGATGCGCTTGCCCTTGAGCACGATCACAGGCTCTTTGCGCGGCTCAGCGCCGGTGCAGTCGATCATGCTGGCGGCAGTGATGTATTTGACTGCGCTGCCGGCTGGCTCGTTCGGCTGTTGTTTCATTGCCTCTCCAATTCGCTCGTTGTCGTCCGTACCGGCGAGGTGCGGAACAGTTGCATGATCTCTGCAAAGCGGCCGTAGGTGTCGGGATTGATCGTCATATTGCGCGCGGCGCGGCCCGCGTCGAAGCGGAAGGCGGCAAACGTGCGGCGGATGTCCTCGGCGTCGATGCCCCGCGTGATAAAGACCAGCCGCGAGCTGCGGTCACGCCCTTCCGGCCACGACGCGAGCGGCTCCGGCTCACTGATGACGGTTTGCACGGCTTGCACCGCATAGGGTTTGCCTTCGACGTTGACGATCCCTTTGACCCGCAGCAGCCCGGCGCCGCGGAACCCGGCAAGCAGGTTCATCCACAGCACGAAGCCGGGCAACGTGATTTCCTCCCGATAAGCCAGCGTGAACGTGGAGATCGCGTTGTCCGCGGATGCGGGCGCGGTGGTTGCCGCGTACGAAGCATCGTTGAGCCAGGCGCGCGCAGCGTCGCTGCGGTCGGCAAGTTGAAAGCCGGGCCCCTGCAAAAGCTGTTCGGGCCGCAGCTCGCCTCTGGCAGCGCGCAGCTGGCGCGCCCCCGGATTGATGGCCGATAGCTTGCTGGCGAGCGTGTCGATGCGTACGCAATCGGCGAGATCGGTCTTGCTGATAACGATGGTGTCGGCAACTGCCGCCTGCTTCACCGACTCCGGTTGACCGGCGAGGTGGGTCGCCCCCTGGAGTCCGTCAGCGAGTGCAATGACGTTTTTCAGTTCGTACAGCTGGGTGATATGAGGATCGGTGAGCAGGATCTGGATGACGGGGACTGGGTCGGCCAAGCCCGACATTTCAATGAGAACGCGGTCGAAGTCGTAATGCGCGCCGCGCCGGCGCTTGACATGCAGATCGAGCAGGCTCGAGGCCACCTCATCGTGCACATGGCCACAAAGGCAGCCGCTGTCGATCACGCGCATGCGGTAGCGCGGCGCCTCGACCAGCACATGGTCGATGCTTACCTGGCCGAATTCGTTGATCACCACCGCGGCGCGCGCGAAAGCGCGCGTCTTCAAGAGGCGATTAAGCAGCGTGGTCTTGCCGCTGCCGAGAAATCCGGTGACCAGCAGCACCGGTATGCGCAGCGCCTGCCTCTGCAGCGCGGACAAGGGCGTTCTCCCGTTTAGCGCCCGCTCGTTAGCGGCGGGCTTCGTCGAGAGGCTAGAGGCCGAGGCGAATAGATCAAGAATATTCTAATTATAGAAGCAATAGATCGTATCTATGCGCCGGGCACGCGCAGGCGCGGCGCGCGTTGGGCACCTTTCGCCTTTGCGCCGTACGCCGCCTTGATCATCTCGGCCATGCGCTGCGCCGCCGCCGAGCGGTGCCCATTGCGGCGCCACAGGATGCCGACGGTGCGCTTGGGTTGCGGCTCCGTCAGCCGCACCGTGCTCAAGCCGGCGGACTCCACGATAGCGCCGGCGGCGAGCACGGTGGCCAGCCCTGAATCGCGCGTGGTGGCGAGGATCGGCTCGATCGCGTTCATCTCCAGCACGACGTGCGCGTGCAACCGGCTCTTGCTGAAAAAGCGGTCGACGAATTGGCGTGCGCCGAATTCGGGCGTGAGCAGAACCAGCGGCAGCTTGGCGAGCTCGCGCATCGGCAGCGTCTTGCTGCCGGCGAGCGGATGCTTGGAGCCGACGACAAGCACCAGCTCTTCGTCAAACAGACGGTCGGCGACAATGTGTTCGTTGTCCCCGGCGATGTAGGCGACCGCCATATCGAGGTCGCCGTTGATGAGATCGCGCTCCATCTCGCTGCGCGGCACCAGGCGCGCGGTAACGTGCACGCCCGGATAGCGCAGCGCGAATTCCGACATGATCGGCGGCAGCATGGAATGCGAAAACGAATGGAATACTGCCATGCGCAGCGTGCCGCGCATCAAGCCTTCGAGTTCGGAGATGGCGAGCCGGCTCTGCTCCACCTCTTTGAGGATGCGCTCGCAGTACGGCTTGAACAGCCGCCCCGCCGCGGTGAGCTCGATGTCCTTGCCGCCGCGCTCGAACAGCACAGTGCCGACGAGCTGCTCCAGCTGCTTCACCTGCTGCGACAGCGTCGGTTGCGTCATGTGCAACCGCCCCGCCGCCCCCGTAAAGCTGCGGGCCTCGGCGACGGCGATAAAATAGCGAAGGTGCCGGAGCTCCATAGCACCGCAAAATACACTATAAGCGGCGGCTCCATGAAACGAAAAGTCTGCGCATCTCGACCGCAGCCGAATTGAGGAAGACAGTGAATTCATACTATCAGCGTTCCGTTCTATGCTGGTCCGAGGATGAATAGCTTCTGTCAATCGCCATGATTCTTGAATCGATGCGGGCTGAAACCGACGTTCTGGTCATCGGCTCGGGCGCAGCGGGCATGTACGCCGCGATAGAAGCGGCAAAGGCGGGATGCCGAGTGCTGCTCGTCGACCGTAGCCTCATTGGACGCGGAGGCGCGACCGTGATGGCGCAGATGACGGTCGCCGTTGCGCTCGGAGCCGAGACGCCGGACCACTGGAGCTATCACTACCGCGACACTCTGGTGGCCGGCCGCGGCCTCTGCAACGAACCCCTTTCACAGCTGTTGTGCGAGGATGGTCCGGACTGCATCCGCAGCATGGACGATTGGGGCGTCGGCTGGGCGCGCAAAAACGGCCGTATCACGCAAGCGATGGCGCCGGGGCACGACCGGCCGCGCTGCGTCTATGTCGATTTCCTGAATACCGGGCCCGCGGTGTCGAAGACCTTGCGCACGGTGGTCAACAAAACCGATGGCATCCGCAAAGCGGGCGACCTCTGCATTATCGATCTGTTGCGCAGCAACGACGGGGTTGCCGGGGCGGTCGCGTTACATCTGAGTTCCGGTGCGCCGGTCATCGTCTCGGCCAAAGCGACAATTGTTGCGACAGGCGGGCTGACGCGGCTCTATCGACGTAACAGCGCCTCAACCAATATGGGCGGGGACGGTTATGCGCTGGCCTTGCGTGCCGGCGCATCGCTCGTCGACATGGAATTCGTGCAGTTCTTTCCCATTGGGCACCTCGCCCCTCGCCTCGTCGGCATGGACCCCATCATGTGGGACCCGTTCCGGTACAAACTTGGCGGGCGACTCCTCAACAATCGCATGGAAGAATTCACCCAGAACTACGGCGTTGCGGAGGACGGCAAATACGTTATCACCCGTGACACCGGCAGCTATGCCATCATGAAGGAAGTCGAAGCCGGGCGCGGCTCGCCCCATGGCGGGGTTTATCTGAGCTTTCAGCATTGTTCAGAAGCGGCCTTGCGCGAGGCCTTCGGCCCGGTGATCGACCGGCTCGCCGCCAACAACATCGATCTTACGAAGACGCCGATCGAAGTGGCGCCGATCGCGCATTATCAGATGGGCGGGATCGCGGCCGGCGTGGAGATGCAGACCGCATTGCCCGGCCTGTTCGCAGCCGGTGAAGCGGTTGGCGGCGCCAACGGGGCCAACCGGCTGTCAGGCAATGCCGTCACCGAGGCGCTGGTGTTCGGCCGTCGCGCCGGCCGCTCCGCCGCGCTTTTTGCCAAGCGGGCACGACATCAACCCGACGATGGCGGCAGCGCGCGCAGAGCCGTCGAGCTGATTTCCAGCAGCGCGCCGCAACCCGATCTCAACTCCGCCGAAGCAATTCAGCTCCTTCAGAGCACGATGCAGGATAACGTCGGTCCTTTGCGCAGCCGAGCCGGGCTCAGCAGCGCATTAAGGACAATCGAGCGCCTGAGCGGCGCGCTTGGAGATCGCCCGCCCGGCGACGGCCGGCGGTTCGACATGCAGCGGCTCGATTGGTTCGACTTGCGCAACATGCTGCTGGTCGCCCGTGTGGTGACCGAAGCTGCGCTGGTGCGGACCGAAACACGCGGCGCGCACCGACGAGAGGACTATCCGAACGCGGCGGATGAGTGGGAAAACAACCAATACGTCCGAATCGAAGACGGCAGGATCGTGCCGTCGAAGCTCTCTGCGCCGCTCGCGGCTGTACCATGACCGAAACGGCAACGCTCAAAATTTGGCGTGGCTTGGACATCGGTGCGGGCCGTTGGGAGACTTATGCCGTACCGTTTGAATCGGGCCAAACGATTCTCGACGGCTTGCGCTGGATCAGAATTAATTGCGATCCCACACTGGCAATCCGCTTTTCCTGCATCAATGCCAATGCCTGCAAGGAGTGCATGATCGAACTCGACGGCAAGACCGTTTACGCTTGCACCGCGCGATTGCAGCCACGCGAGATGACGCTCGCGCCCTTGTCCAACAAGAAATTGGTGCGCGATCTTGTGACGGAGATCGCACCGCCGGCGGAGCGGTTTGCCGGTTCTTAGCGGTTTTGGCCTCGCAGAACTGGCCTATGCGGTCCAGAACTGACGAATAGCTGGAGGCGCAACCAGTTGGTCGTAGACCAGTGGCTCAGAAATCAGTCCATTAGCAAGCGCAAACTTGTTCAGTCCCTCGACGGCTTTCGGCAAGATCGTTGCGTCATAAAACGGTGTATCTCGCGCCACCAAATCTCCAATCAGCGATGCCTCTTCCGCCGGAAAGAGCCGGGCCCCCACTTTTGTGGCAAGAGAGGGGTCGGCCTTGAGCGCCCGTTGCGCCTTTACAATTGCGCGCACTGCGCCAGCGGCGACCTCTGGCTGCTCGTCAATGAACCGTTCAGTCGCTGTCAGCGCCGCAAAATTATAAAAGCGCGCTCCCGGCGGCCCGTCGCCGCGCCGCAGATCGAGATGAATCTTTGCAACGCCGAGCTTCTCGCCGATGGCGGCGCGCATGCCGTTGCCCCAATAAGCATCGGCGCCCCGCGCGATCGCATCGACGCCGTCATGACCGCGCCATAGCTCGTTTTTGCCGGTGGTCGGGCTCGGGACAATCTCAACCCTGTCCCGTTCAAGGTCGATCCCCGCTTCAACCAGCATGTGCCTGAGTGCCATGTTGGGAAACGCTGTGGATGACGAAATCCTTAGGCCTTTGAGGGCGTTCATGTCGCCGCGTTTGACAGCAAGATCGGCGCGGACCGCCATGAACCAGTAGGAGTATTGAGCCAGCGCGCACAACAGCCTGGCGCCTTTCCAGGCCGGGAATGCGCGGGTCGCAGCATAGGCTGGACCGCCAAAGAAATGCAGCGTTCCCTCGCGCAGACGTTCCGGCCCGCTTCTGGCCCCATAAACCAGCTCGAGCTCGATTTCGATGCCCTCTTCCCTGAAGAAACCGAGCTCGACTGCGGCGGTCGCCACGAAATACGACGGCGAATCCACGTCCGCCACCATCAATCGAAACATTCGACGCGCGCCTCAAAAATACGAAGTGGAAAGATCGCCGTCACAGTCATCGAAACCTTCTCAGCCCGCCCTCGCGACAATCGCTTGATATGGCACGTCACTTGTCAGAATACCGACGTCTCGCGCGAACCGATTCATTCCGACAACAAATTCCGGTGAAATCGTCGTGTCGTAGTAAGGAAGGTCACGCCTGATCAGTTCGGCGATCAACTCCGCCTCCGCAGGCGGAAAGAGCTTGCGTCCGATCTGGGTCGCCAGCGTAATGTCATTTTTCAGTGCGGCGTGCACCCCGGCAATCGCCCGGACGGCAGCCGATGCAACCGCCGGCGACTGCTCGATCACGCGATCGCTCGTCGCGATCGACGCCATGGTATAGTTGAAGCAGGGTTTGGGGCCATCGCCGCGGCGCACATCGAGCACGACAGTGCCGGCGCCGCGGCGCACAGCCACCTCAGCGCCCATGCCGTTCGCCCAGAAGCCGTCGATCTTGCGATCTTCCAGCGCTTTAGCCGCCGTCAGACCGAAGTTGACGCTTTGACCGGTCGCCCCCGGCACTGGCGCGATCTTGACGCGGTCGCGCTCGAGATCGACACCGGCCTCGATGAGGAGCCGGCGGAGGCCCATGTCGACCCATGGCGCTGCCCCGATACTGCGGCCCTTCACCACGTCGAGATCGCCGCGCCGAGCCTCCAAGTCCTTGTGCATGACCAGAAACCAGTACATGCCCTGCGCCTGCGCGCAGAGCAGCTTGACGCCCTTCCACTGCGGGAAAGCTGCGAGTGCTGAATGAGCGGATCCGCCGACAAAGTCGACCTCACCTGAGCGCAAGGCGGCATAGGCCTTGTCGACCGGAAAAATCAGCTCGAGCTCGACGTCGAGGCCTTCTTTTCTGAAGAATCCAAGCTCGACAGCGGCAATGGCCGGAAAGTACGAGTTCGAAATCATGTCCGGCACAGCAAGCTTCATCGCGCTAGTCCCACCGAGGATAAATCATGAAAAGGAACGGCCCGCTTTGTCCGACGTAGCTCGTCCAACTGCTACTTGCCGATTTGCAGCGCCTTTGCTCTCACATCGGGATCGACAAATTTGTCGAGATCGACCGGTTTGCTGAGATTCCCGGTCTTCACGAGCAGATCGCGTAACCAGGTGAGTTTGTTCATGGGGATCGGCATGTCCGGATCGACCGCCGAATATCGCTTCACTTCATCATAGGTGAAGGCGGGCGATGGATTGTCCGGCCTGGCATGCGTGATCTCGCGTGTCAGCGCGATCGTCTGCTCTCGGTTCGCAAGAGCATGGCGAAATCCAGCCATTTCCGCGGCGAGGAAATGCGCAGCGTCGTCCTTGCGCGCAGCCAATGTCTTTCCGCTCGAATAGATGCAGAAACGGACGTAGTTCGGTACCGCTTCGATGGCGTGCACGAGCAACTTCACACCGGCCTTCTTCGCCGCCGGCGCGAAGCCACTGGATGCTGCCGCCGCGTCGACCACGCCGGCCGTCAGCGCCTTGAAACGATCGGCATCGCTGCCCATGATGGTGAACTTCACGTCAGTGGCCGACACATTCTTCTCGGCGAGAACCGCACGCACGACAAGATCAGGCAAAGCACCGGGCGCCGAAATAGCCAGCGTCTTGCCTTTAAGGTCGGCAACGCTGTTGATGTCAGGCTTGGAATAGATGGCATAAGTCAAGCCCGGCCAATAGCAGCCGAGCAGCTTGATATCGGCACCGCGCGAAGCGGCAATCAGAGGCGAGCCGGGGTTGCCTTCATAGCTATCCAATTCGCCGGCGAGCAGCGCCTTGAGCGCCAAAGTGTCGCCCTTGAATTGTTTGATCTCGATCTTCAATCCCTGTTTCTCGGCAAATCCGCCTTTGCTCGCCATGAAGACGATGCCGGCGTCGCTCTTGGCTTCCACGATGCCGTGCCGCCAGATCTTCATGTCATCGGCCTTCGCCGGAACGACAATGAGCGCCATCATTGCCGCAAGGGCCAGAAGCTGCAGATTTCCGCCGATTGTTGTCCTCATGGCTCCTCCCTCATATTGCTCAGTCGCGCCTGGTTCGGCCTGCGACTGTTCTTTCTATCCAGCGAGCGTTTGCGGCGGTGATCGCGTCCTTGCCCTCGAATCCGGTCACTTGCAGTCCAAGCGGCAGACCCCGTTCGCGCATTAGCGGCAGCGATATCGCCGGCACGCCAAGCAGCGAGAATGGCACCGCAAACACGGGATCGCCAGTCGAGCCAAGACCGACCGGCGCGGCTGCAGGAGCCGCCAAGGTCACGCAGCCATCACACAGCGCGGACAGGCTGTTGTACAGCGCTCGAATACGATTCCGCTCGTCAAGGGCAGCACGATAATCGTCGAGACCCATTGCTTCCGCTTGCGCAAGACGCGCTAGCATCGCCGGGCTCAATTTGGCGGCGTCGCGGGTGCGATAGGTATTCAGAGGCCAGCGCGATTCCCAAGCGTTGATGCGGATCGACAGCGCACGGGTGTTGGCTATGGCTTCTTCCACCGCACCGACCAGCTTGTCCGCTTGCCGCGTGACGATCTCGACGCCGTCACTCGACAGCAGCGCCAAAACTTCCTGGAGCGCCTGCTGCGCGTCGGAGCTGGCCACTTGCCAACCGGCCGTCTCAAGAAACACGAGCCGCCGTGGCTTGGCTGCCGGCGGCACACGCAGCGGCCCAATCAAGCCGGAATAGCCCGGATCGCCGCCGGCGCGCGCAGCGATCTCGGAGGCGACCTGCCAGGCATCTTCAACAGTTGCGGCCAGGACACCCATACAGCTCTGGCTCAAATTGTCGTGGCTGCCGCCGCGGTTCAGAGCGCCGACGCTCGGCTTGAACCCGACGCAGCCGCAATAGCTGGCCGGGCGAACGATTGATCCCATCACCTGCGTGCCGAGTGCGGCGCTGACAAGACCTGCGGCGACGGCGGCGGCCGAACCGCTGCTGGACCCTCCCGGCGTACGAGCGAGGTCCCATGGATTGCGCGTGCCCCGCGGCTCCGTCGCCGCGAACTCCGTCGTTACCGTCTTTCCGAGAATGACTGCTCCCGCCTCGCGCAAGGCGGCTATCGCGGCCGCGTCGCGTCCTGAGCGCCACCCGTCGAATAGCGGTGAGCCCATTTGGGTCGGCATGTCCGCGGTCTCGATGATATCCTTGATGCCGAGAGGCATGCCGTCGATGGCCGACATCGGCTTGCTGTCGCGCCACCGTATCGATGAGGCATCGGCGGCAGCTCGCGCCCCTTCGACATTGGTGTGAACGAAGGCGCCTATTTTCGGCTCCCAGATTGCGAGGGCCTCGAGGCAGCGTTCGAGAAAGGCGCGCGGCGTGTCCTCTCCTTTGGCGAATTTTGCAGCCGCGGCAAAAAACGGCCGAGATCGGGGGACGCTCGCGATATCGGAAGCCAGCATCGTTAGGCCTCGGCCAGCGTCATAGCGGCAACGCGCCGCTGGCTCGCGATCATCGAAGTTCGCAGCAGGAACTGACGGGCGCGCGCAGGATCCGCTGCAATGTCGCGAAGTTCATCGAGATTGCGCCGCCGCGTTTCCGGATCGCGCGCCTCCAACCGCTTTTTGTTCGCGATTGACTGCTCCTGGACGAATTCGACTGCCACGGTGCGGCGCTGCAAGCTGTAAAGATCGAGCAGAGCAGCAGGCGCCTTATCGAGCAAGACCCGTGCAACCTTGTCGGCGAGGTTGGCGGCATCCTGAATGCCCCCGTTCAATCCCATGCCGCCAATCGGATTGTTGACGTGCGCAGCATCGCCGGCAAGCAAGACCCGGCCTTTGCGGAACGTTTCTGCGACGCGCTGATGGGTGACGTAAAGATTGCGGTGCACGATTTCATAGGGCTGGGACGCCGGAAAGAATTTTTGCATTCGCTCCTGCACGGCTGCATCGCTCATCAACTGCCGCTCCGACAGATCGGGATTCGCCGGATAAACAGTCCGCCACAAGCCTGGCGGACCATCGGCCGAGACCTTGAAGCAATTGCACCATTCGTCGGGGTCGGCGAAATAGCTACGGAAACATAGTCCGCGCGCCGCTTCAAAATCGAATGGCGTGGTGAGCACGATGAAACGCTCCGGCCAGGTAAATCCCTCGAAGGCGATATCGCTCTGTTTACGCACGACGCTGCGTCCGCCGTCGGCACCAATCAGATAAGCGCCCGAATGCCTCTTGGCCCCGTCGGGGCCACGCACCTCGACGCCGACCCTGTCCTCGGTTTGCGTAACGCCGACCACCTCGTGCGCAAACAGCACCTCGACATTGGGCAATTTCTCAAGACGCTCAAGAAGAAGTTTTGCTGTTTTAAATTGCTCACACTGGACGACGAACGGGTGGCTGGTGTCGTCCTTCAGAACGATATGATCGAACTCGGCGACCTTGTCGCCACTTGGTCGATCCCAGAACTGAAAGATGGGCGCTACCAAACCGACGCGAGCCATCTCGTCTGCAAGACCATCTTCGGCGAGCAGATCGAGCGTGGCCGGATGCGTCGTCGCCGCCCTCGGATCCGCCTGCGGCGCATCATTGAGGTCGAAGAGCCGGACCGGAAGACCGCGACGCCCAAGCAGCCAAGCGCATAACAGGCCGACCGGACCACCTCCGGCAATCAATACGCGCCGTTCGTCAGGCATGCTCGGAAACTGTTAGTTATCTCCGCGGCGCCGGCATCAGCATTGCCGACCCAAGTTCGCTACAACAATTCGCAGGCGGGCGGTAGCACAAAGAGCGTCGCTCCCTCATGCCGCCTGGTGATTTCTGACCCTGAAATAGCAGTCTTCTTGGTCGGCGATGAGCCGCCAGCAAGGCGCATGCCGCGTATCGCAGGTCATCTCGCCGTCACGATTGAGCTCTGAAGGAAACTGTAAAGCGCATTGAGTTGGCGACGGCCACTTGGTACATGATCGTCCACGCCGGAAATTTGTCTTGGATTGTAAATACGATGCCCGTCAACAAGAAGCATAACGAATTTCATACTCTCGACATGAATGCCGGCTGGGAAACGCCGCCCGGCTATCCAAAGGGCATCGAGCAGAAGATTTTGTCTGGCGCGCTCGACGAGACGAACAAGCGCGGCACGCGCACGCGGCTCCTGCGCTTCGCGGCCGGCGCGCTCACGACGACGCCTTTCGTGCACGACTACTGGGAGGAGGTCTTTCTGGTATCGGGCGATCTGACCGTCGGCAACGACGCACAAGGAAACGGCGGCAAGTCATTTCCGCCCAACACCTATGCGGTGCGGCCGCCTGGCGCCCATCACGGGCCATTCAAGTCGAACGGTGGCTGCACGCTGCTGGAAATCCACTACTTCGATCCGGTTTGACAAACGCGAGAGGCTTGCGGTCTGCGCAGATATTGACCGCGCGCCGGCCCAACAATGTTGCCGCTGTCGTAAACAAGCGCGCCCCGCAAAAAAGTGCTCTTCACGCGGCCGGTAAGCTCTACTCCCTCGAACGGAGTATAGCCTTGCTCCGACTCGGACTCGGCGGCGTGCACCACGAAGCTCTCATGCGGATCGACGATGACGATGTCGGCATCGTAGCCCGGGGCGATGTCACCCTTGGTCGCCAGACCGAAGCGTTGCGCCGGTTTCCAACTCAACAGCTCGGCCATGTGGTTGTATGACATGCCGCGCTTGCTGCCCTCGCTGAGGACTCCGGACAGCAGATATTCGGTGCCGCCAAATCCCGACTTTGCCAGCCAAATATTGGTGGGGTCGTCTTTCGACCACTTCTGCTCGGCTGAGCAGCAGGCGTGATCACTGACGATCCAATCGATCTTGCGATCGAGCACAGCCTGCCACAGAGCCTCGACGTCCTCGCGCGGCCGTATTGGAGGGTTGACCTTGGCGTGCACCGCGCATTGGCAATCAGTATCGAGCAGCAGATGGCCGACCGTCACCTCCCGACGGAACGCAATATGCGGGAATACCTGTTGCATCGTCCACGCCGCGTCGACCGCCTTGCGTGAACTCAAATGCAGCAGATTGATGTTCAAGCAGTTGGTTTCGTTGGCGAGGTAAGACGCGATCCAAATCGCCAGTCCTTCCGAGTGCGGCGGACGCGCCGCGCTGTAGGCCTTGAGCCCGGTGAGTTTGCCTTCCCGCTCCACGATCTTGGTGTAGGCATTGAGGATGTCGGCCAGCTCGCAATGCAGGCTGACGCTGATATGCGCGGCTTTGTCGGGATACTTCTCCATGAGCCGCTGTGCGCCGCGCATGATGAACTCGAAATGCGCGATGTCGTAGCTCTCCTCCGGCCCGATCATCAGGAACTCGTTCTGGTGCGAGGAGCGGCCGTGCAATCCGTAGCCGCCGTAGAACATGAATATCTTGAACGAGGGTATGCCCTGCTCGGTGACCAGATAATCCATCTCGCCGATGTGGGCCGCTTCGATCGGCGCGATGTGGAAGCCATAATCCACCCAAAAACATCCGTCTGACTGCCTGTGCACTTCCGGCATGAAATCGCGATAAGAGCCGCCGCGGTTGAGATAGTAGTGGCCCGTGCGCAAGTAGT
>Ga0070740_10001491_pt1 | contig 31884 bp, 26 predicted proteins | sample Coa_R2_FD_67286 | JGI IMG/M metagenome (GOLD analysis project Ga0070740, IMG submission 67286) | Surface soil microbial communities from Centralia Pennsylvania, which are recovering from an underground coalmine fire - Coalmine... | ecosystem: Environmental > Terrestrial > Soil > Unclassified ...
GCCGATCACATCCGCGAGATCACGGTCTATCAGCTCGGCCCCGACGGGCGCCTGCAGGCGGCGCTGGCGGTGGACGAAGGCCGTTACGTGGACGGCCACTGGCGGCTTTCCGGCGTACGACGCAGCGACTTCGGCGCCGATCGCATCCAGGTCAGTCGGCAGGCCGAGGTGCAGATCGACGGCGGCATCAGCCCCAAGGTCCTGCAACTGTTCATTCTCGAGGCCGGCAGCCTGTCGGTGCCGGGTCTGCTGAGACTGATCGCTTACATGGACGACAACCATCTCGACGCGGGCAAGTACCGCCTGCTGTTGTGGCGGCGCCTGGTCGAACCGTTCACCGTGATGGTGATGATGCTGTTCGCGGTACCTTTCGTCACCGGCCAGCTGCGCGACGTCGGCACCGGCCAGAAGCTCCTGGCCGGCGCCTTGGTCGGCATCGTGTTTTACGTGGTCAACAAAGTCTCGGTCAGCCTGGGCGATCTCTACCAGTGGCCGGCACCGCTGGCCGCCGGCGTACCCACCGTGCTGCTCGCGCTCTACGCCGGCTGGCGTTTGCAGCGCGCGGCCTGAACGGACAGGGATGTACGGTTTGCGTCGGAAAAAGCGGTCTGGGCCGGTCCCCGACGGTCGTAACGGCCGTGTCCTCAGGTTTTCGGCAGCAATACCAGCTCGGTGCCGGCGAGCCGGTCTTGTGGCGCGCGACGGCGGCGATCCAGGAGGACACTGCCCCAGCCCGCAAGGGCGGCGAGCGCGGTGACGCAAAGCGCGGTTTCGCGATGCGGCAGCGGCGCCTGCGCTGGCAGCGCCGCGATCAAGAACGGCGCCAGCGTCAGGCCCCAGGCGCACAGCATCGCGCCGTAACGCACGATCGCCACGGGCCAGCGCAAGGATGAGCCATCCGCGCGACGCAGCTTGAGTCGCCAGGCGCGCATGCCGAGCGTCTGGCCGCCGCGGGTCCATGACAGGCCGAAGTACGTCAGGCCCGCCAGGAACAGGTACAGCCGCAGCAGCGTCCAGTTGCGTTCGAGCCCCAGCGACTGTCGCAGCAGGAGATCGAGGGACAGCCCGGCGAGCCAGATCGCGGCGAGCAGCAGGCCGTCGTAGAGGGCAGCGGCGAGTCGCCGCCAGATCGGCGCGGGCAAGACCAGGGAGGTCATGAAAGCGAGCTGGCGTCTGTGCGACCGCGGATTCGAAAAGGGGACGGTGTTCAGGGTTTCATTGACCCCGCGGCGCCGGACCTACAGCAAAGGCTTGGCGCTCCTACCGGGATTCGAACAGCGAACGGTGTTCAAGCCTTTGTTGACCCCGCGGCGCCGGATTCGTAGCAAAGATTTGGCGCTCCTACCGGGATTCGAACCCGGGTTTAAGCCTTGAGAGGGCTCCGTCCTAGGCCTCTAGACGATAGGAGCGCGCTGCAGGAGTGCGTATTATACGGAGCGCGCGTGCCGAACGCGCGCTCCAAACAAAAATGGATTCCACCCACATTCAGGCTCTGCGCATTCCCCGCGACCAGCACCCGATCTCGCGCAGCCAGATTTCCCCCGGCACGCTGAAAGTGTTGTACACGCTCAAGGATGCCGGTTTCGAGGCCTACATGGTCGGCGGAGGGGTGCGCGATCTGCTGGCCGGACTCAAGCCCAAGGATTTCGACGTCGCCACCAGCGCGCGGCCCGAGGAGGTCAAGCGCCTGTTCCGGTCCTGCCGGCTGGTGGGCCGGCGCTTCCTGATCGCGCATGTGCGCATGGGGCCGGAGATCGTCGAGGTCACCACTTTTCGCGGCGCGATCACCGACAGCCACGAACGCGACGAGACCGGCCGCATCCTGTCCGACAACGTCTACGGCACGCTGGAGACGGACGCCTTCCGCCGCGACTTCAGCATCAACGCCTTGTACTACGACATCCGCGACTACTCGATCGTGGACTTCGCCGGCGGCATGGAAGACTTGAAGCGCGGCGTGCTGCGCCTGATCGGCGAACCGGAGCTGCGGCTGCGCGAGGATCCGGTGCGCATGCTGCGCGCGGTGCGCATCGCCAACAAGCTCGGCTTCCAGATCGATCCGGCGACCGCGGCGCCGATTCCGCAACTGGCCTATCTGCTGCGCGAGATCCCGCCGGCGCGGCTGTTCGACGAGGTGCTGAAGCTGTTTTTGTCGCGCGAGGCCGTTGCCAACCTCGAGGGCCTGCGCCGCTTCGGCCTGTTCGCGCACCTGCTGCCGCTGACCGACGAGGCGCTGGAGGCCGACGACCCGGCGGCGGCCGCGCTGGTGCGCCAGGCGTTGGCCAACACCGCCGAGCGCGTGGCCAAGGAGCAGCCGGTGACGCCGGCTTTCCTGTTCGCGGCGATGCTGTGGCCGGCTTACGCCAAACGCGTCGAACAACTCCAGCGCGAGCAGGGCCACGTGCCGGTCGTGGCGCAGAACCAGGCGGCGGAAGAAGCGATCGCCGCGCAGCAGTTGCGCATCGCCATCCCCAAGCGCTTTTCGGTGCCGATGCGCGAGATCTGGGCGCTGCAGCCGCGCTTCCTCAATCGCCAGGGCGCGCGCGTCAAGCGCCTGCTGGCGCACCCGCGCTTCCGCGCCGCCTACGATTTCCTGCTGCTGCGCGCGCAGGCCGGCGAACCCGGCACCGGCGAGCTCGCGGCATGGTGGACGCAGGCGCAAAGCGGGCAACTCCCGCCGCCGCCCGAGGCGCCGCCGGCGACGCAAGAGACGGCCCCGCCCAAAAAGCGCCGGCGGCGGCGCCGCGGCGGTCGCGGGCGCCGACGCGAATCGGGCGATGGCCCCGGCGTTTCGTAAGGCCTACGTCGCGCTGGGCGCCAACCTCGGCGATCCGCCGACCGCGTTACGCACGGCGCTCCAGGCGCTGGAGCAAACGCCCGGCGTTCGCGCGCTCGAGGTTTCGAGTTTCTATCGCAGCGCTCCCGTCGGTCCCGAAGGCCAGCCCGACTACTGCAACGCGGTCTGCGCCTTCGAGACCGAGCTCACCCCCGAAGCCCTGCTCGAACGCCTGCAGGCGCTCGAGGCGGCGGCCGGACGCCAGCGCGGCGTGCGCTGGGGGCCGCGCACGCTCGATCTCGATCTGCTGCATGTGGAAGGCGAGACCCGCGACACCCCCGCGCTGCAACTGCCGCATCCGCGCCTGCACGAGCGGGCCTTCGTGCTGGTGCCGCTGGCCGAGCTCGCGCCGCAGCTTGCCATTCCCGGGCGGGGGCGCGTGGCGGCGCTGGCGGCGGCGATCGACCGCTCGACCGTGCGGCGCTGGACTTAACCCGCATCCGTCACGAGGTCGCCCGAAAATCCGACGCAGAAGTTGATGGAACCTGCGCTTGCTTGCAGTTCCACTCTGGAACAACCCGTTGCCCGGATTTTCGGGCTGATCGGCTTTCGGCCTGTCTGCGGGGCCGCCGGCTCGGGCTTCACTCAACCGATGGAACCACCATCGGTTTCGTTCCAGCCCGGCGCCGGCGGCCTCCTCGACCGACGGGTGAGCGCTCGATCCCCTCATGACCGATGCGGGTTAAGGGACAGAAGTTTTTTCCCGGCGCTGGCTGCGCAGGAAGACCGACGGTTGGCGATCGCGCGGCCGGCGATTACACTGCCCCCGGCGGGCGCATGCCTCAGTGGGCCGCCCTGATTTCGAATCGCCGGTGCCGGGCGTATGTCTCGTTGGGCCGCCCGCCGCCATCCACCGGGAATTTCCCATGCAAGCGACTGAGTATCCGTGCGGGCCGTGGTGCCCTGGCCTCCCGTCGGCCGGAGGCCGCCGGTGAGCGCGCCGGCGCCGAGCGTGCAGCTCGCCGAGCTGCGGCGCATGCGCGAGGCCGGCGAGAAGATCGCCTGTCTGACCTGCTACGACGCGAGCTTCGCGCTGCTGGAGGATCGTGCCGGCGTGGATCTGGTCCTGATCGGCGACTCCCTGGGCATGGTCATCCACGGCGGGACCATGACCACGCCGGTCACCGTGGAGCACATCGTCTATCACAGCCGTTGCGTGGCGCCGCACCTCAAGCGCGCCTTCCTCGTCGCCGACCTGCCGTTTTTGTCCTTCGCCACGCGCGAGCGCGCGCTGGACGCCGCGCAGCGGGTGATGCAGCAAGGCGGGGCCAAAATGGTCAAACTCGAAGGCGGACGCGAACAGGCCGACATCGTCGAATACCTCGCGGTGCGCGGCGTGCCGGTGTGCGCGCATCTCGGGCTGCAGCCGCAGCTCATCCACAAGATGGGCGCTTTCAAGGTGCAGGGCCGCGACGAGGCCGCCGCCGAGGCCATGCTGCACGACGCGCAGGTCCTGCAGGACGCCGGCGCCGATCTGCTGCTGCTGGAGTGCATCCCCGCCGCGCTGGGCCGGCGCATCGCCGAACGTTCGCGTGTGCCGGTGATCGGCATCGGGGCGGGGCCGGACGTGGACGGCCAGATCCTGGTGCTGCACGACATGCTGGGCATTTCCCCGCTCGTGACGCTAGGCCGCAAGCCGCGCTTCGTGAAAAACTTCATGGAGGGCGCGCCGGACATCGAGTCGGCCATCCGCGCCTATGTGCAGGCGGTGAAGCGCAAAGCCTATCCCGCTGCGGAGCACTGCTTCGAAACGCAGACGGCGCCGGCCCTCGCCGGCGTCAAGACGGAGGCCAAGGCCAGCGCGGCTGTGCAAGGCCGAGCGCGGCTTCCCGCTTCGGATTCCTGATTTCCGGGACGCCACGCATGCGCACCGTCCGATCAGTCGGCGAACTGCACGCCGCGCTCGCCGCATGGCGCGCCGCCCGCGAGCCGGTGGCGCTGGTGCCGACCATGGGCAATCTGCACGCAGGTCATCTCGCCTTGGTGCGTCGCGCCCGCGAACTCGCCGCGCATGTCGTGGTCAGCGTCTTCGTCAATCCCTTGCAGTTCGGGCCGAGCGAGGACTACGCGCGCTATCCGCGCACGCTGGACGCCGACGCGCGCTTGCTGGAAGGCGAGGGCGTCGAGCTGCTGTGGGCGCCTGCGGTGGAGGACGTCTATCCCGGCGGGTACCCGCCGGCGACCAAGGTGCGCCTCGCCGGGGCGCTGGCCGAACAGCTCGAGGGCGCGCACCGCCCCGGTCACTTCGAGGGCGTGGCGACGGTGGTCAGTATCCTGTTCAACCGCGTGCGGCCGGAGCTGGCGGTGTTCGGCGAGAAGGACTGGCAGCAGCTCGCCGTGATCCGCCGCATGGTGACCGATCTCGGTTGGGACGTGCGCATCGTCGGCGTGCCGACCTGCCGCGCCGCCGACGGCCTGGCGCTGTCCTCGCGCAATCAATATCTGTCGGCCGAGGAGCGTGCGCGCGCGCCGGCGCTCCACGCGGCGCTGCAGGCGATCGCCACGCAACTGCGCGCCGGGCGCCGCGACTTCGACCCGCTCTGTGCGCAACAACGCGCCCGGCTGGAAGCGCGGGGGTTTCGTCCCCAATATCTGGAAGTGCGCTCGCCCGATCTGGCGCCGCCGCAGGCGAACGCGCGGGAATTCGTGGTGCTGGCCGCCGCTTATCTCGGCACCACGCGGCTCATCGACAACCTGCCGGTGCGCCTTGAGTGAGCGCGCCGTTCGTCGGTTTTCGCGGGCGGCACCGGAACGAACGCTTGGCGAAGACGGATCGCGGGGTTACACTTCGGTGACGCCGCCGTGAGCGAAATCCACGGCCACGGGCGCATGCCTTAGGGGGCCGCCCTCGTAGTCAAAACCTCGATGCCGGGTGCATGTCTTGGTGGGCCGCCCGGGGTCGCCAGTCGAAGGCATTTCACCATGCAACTGACGATGCTCAAGTGCAAGCTGCACCGCGCGCGCGTGACCCACGCCGAACTCGATTACGAGGGTTCCTGCGCGATCGACGGCCGTCTGCTCGATCTCGCCGGCATCCAGGAGTACGAGCAGATTCAGATCTACAACGTCGGCAACGGCGAACGCTTCACCACCTACGCCATCCGCGCCGAAAACGGCAGCGGCGTGATCTCGGTCAACGGCGCGGCCGCGCACAAGGCGCGCGTCGGCGACCGCGTGATCATCTGCAGCTACTGCACGCTGGACGCGCGCGAAGCGCGCAACCACAAGCCCAAGCTGGTCTATCTGGACGAGGCCAACCGCGTCATCCGGACCGCCAACGCCATTCCCGTTCAGGCCGCCTGAGCGTCGCGGGCGGAGGCGAAGCGGCTGAAGTCGGCTGGAAATGGCGGGCGCGCGCCCGCTAAGCTTTGCGCGTCCGCGTTTCACCCGCCTCATGTCCGAACTCACCGACAGTCCCGCCTGGCGCGCCCTGCAAGCACAGGCCGCGCGCCTGCGCGTGCGGCGGATCGCAGAGCTGTTCGCGGACGACGCGCAGCGCGCAACGCGCTTTGCGGCGCAGGGCGCGGGCTTGTATCTGGATTATTCCAAGCAGCGCCTGGACGCCGCGGCGTTCGCCGGCTTGTTGGAACTCGCCCGCCAGCAGGATCTCGGCGGCTGGATCGCGCGCATGTTCGCCGGCGAGCGGATCAACGCCACCGAAGACCGCGCGGCCTTGCACGTGGCCCTGCGCGCGCCGCGCACGGCCCGCATCGCCGTCGATGGCCGCGACGTGATGCCGGCGGTGCACGCGGAACTCGACCGCGTGTGCAGCTTCGCCGAGCAAGTGCGCGATGGCCGCGTGCGCGGCCTGGGCGAAGCGCCGTTCACCGACGTCCTCAGCCTCGGCATCGGCGGTTCGGATGCCGGCCCCCGGCTGGTGTGCGACGCACTGGCGCATCAAGCCGACGGACCGCGGGTGCATTTCGTCGCCAACGTCGATCCCGCGCCGCTCGGCCGGCTGCTGCGAAACCTCGATCCCGCGCGCACGCTGGTGGTGGTCATCTCGAAAACCTTCACCACCCAGGAGACCATGACCAATGCGCGCGCCGCGCGGGCCTGGCTGGTCGCGCGGCTGGGCGAGGCGGCGGTGGCCCGGCACTGCGCGGCGGTCTCGACGCATCTGGCCGAAGTGCGCCGCTTCGGTATCGGGGAAGAGCGCATCTTCGGATTCTGGGACTGGGTCGGCGGCCGCTATTCGCTGTGGTCGGCGGTTGGTCTGCCCATCGCGCTGGCGCTGGGGGCGGCACGATTCCGCGAACTGCTCGCCGGCGCCCACGCGATGGACGAGCATTTCCGTTGCGCGCCCTTCAGCGATAACCTGCCGGCGATCCTCGGCCTGCTCGGCGTGTGGAACAACAACTTCCTGGGTCTGGCCAGCCAGGTGGTGATTCCCTACGCCCAAAACCTCGAACGCCTGCTGCCCTGGCTGCAACAACTGGAGATGGAATCCAACGGCAAGCGCGTGAACCGCGATGGACACGCGGTGGACTACGCCACCACGCCGGCGCTGTGGGGCGACGTGGGCACCAACGCCCAGCACGCCTTTTTCCAGATGCTGCATCAAGGGCCGGCGGTCCATGCGCTGGATTTCATCCTCCCGCTCGCGCCCTCCGATCCGGCACTCGCCGCGCAGCACCGGCTGCTCGTCGCCCATGGCCTGGCGCAGAGCGCGGCGCTGATGCGCGGCAAAAGCGAGGAGGAAGTGCGCGCGGAATTGCGTTCGCGCGGGATCGAGGGCGCGGCCCTGGAGGCGGCGCTGCCGCACCGCGTGTTTCCGGGCGACCGGCCGAGCAATACCCTGCTGTTGCCGCGGCTGGATGCTTTCCACCTCGGCGCGCTGCTGGCGCTGTACGAACATCGCACCTTCGTGCAGAGCGTGATCTGGAACCTCAACGCCTTCGACCAGTGGGGCGTGGAGCTGGGCAAGCAGCTGGCCGGCAAGGTGCTCGAGGCGCTCGAAGGACGGGGAACGCCGCCCGATCCGTCCACCGCGAACCTGATCGAGCGCGTGCGCGATGCCCAGGCTCGTTGAGCGCGCCGCGCTGCTGACGGCGGCCTTGGTTGCCGGGCTTGCCGGCTGTGTGGCGCCGCGTGCGCCCCTGAGCCGTTTCGACACGGGTTCCGCGGCGGTGGAAATCGGCACGCCGGAATTCGTGCCCCAGGCGCGTGATCCGAGCGTAGAAGCGCTGCGCTCCGAAATTCGCGGACGCGGTCTGCTGCCCCTCGTCCTGCAGTCGGCGCGACCGCAACCCGAGGCCATCGCGCAACTCCGCGCGGGACAGCCGGTATTGGTGAGGCTTTCGCGCGGCCTGCCGTTTTTTGCCCATCTCGACTACGTCGCGTGGGTGGGCGCGGATCCGGCGAACGATCGCGTACTGTTGCGCTCGTCCGGCCAATCCGCGCAGTGGATGAATTTCGCCGATTTCAACACGGCCTGGCGCGCCGCCGGATACTGGGCGCTCGTGGCCGCGCCGCCGCAGCGCATTCCGTCTTTTGCCACGCCGGACGATTGGCTGTCCGAAGCGGCGTCGCTGGCCGCCACGCAGCCGGCGGCCGCAGGACAGGCTTACCTCGCGGCCAGCCGTCGCTGGCCGCAGTCGCCTGCGGTCTGGCTGGCCCTGGCGCGCTGGCGCGAAGCGCACGACGATCTGCCGGGCGCCATGCTCGCGTATGCCGCGGCCGCGCGCGTCGAGCCGTCGAACGCGGCGACGCACGCACGTCTGGCGCAACTGCTGCTGCTGCGCCAGTGCGCCGACCAGGCCGAGGACGAAATCGAACTCGCCTTGCGTTACGAAACCGATCCGCAACGACGGGCGGAAGACCAGGGCGTGCTCGCCCAGATTCGCGATCGCGGCGGACCATCGGTGGTTTGCGCGCTCGAACCGAACGACGGCGGTTGAGGGGCGCCGGCCGAGGCGACGCACCCGACTGGCGGCGGGGCGAAAGCGAGGTTCGGCGCAGGCGCTAGACTTGCGCCCTTGCCCGCGACAGGGGCATCGGGGGAACGCAGGATGAACAAGATTCAGCTCGGTTTGATCGGCGCGGTGATGCTGTGCGCGGGCTGCAGCGGCAGTTCTTCGCCGGCCGGCACCGCCGTCGATCGCGGACCGGCGCAATGGACTACGCTGGGCACGCGCGCGGCCCCGAGCGCGCCGGAAACCGTCATCGCGTCTCAGGCGGCCGCGACGTGGAGCGATTACGATCCGCCGGCGCCGTACCCCAAGACGGCGCAGCAGAGCCTGCAATACATCGCCATGCCGGACGGCACGCGGCTTGCCGCGTACGTCACTTTGCCGGCCGATGCGAACGGCCAGGCGATTGCCGGGCGTTTCCCCACCGTTTTGATCCAGACGGCTTACAACGGCGGCGATGCGCAGTTCTCCAACGCCATCGCGGCGCTGGGCGGCGCGGATCCCTACATCGTGGAGCACGGCTACGCCGAGGTGGTGGTGGACGTGCGCGGCACCGGTCAGTCGCAGGGGTCATGGGATGCCTTCGGCGCCGACGAGCAGGCGGATTACGGCCAGGTCGTGGACTGGGTGCTGCAGCAACCCTGGTGCAACGGCACGATCGGCGTTTACGGGGTGTCCTATCTGGGCATCACGGCCATCCTCACCGCCGCACAGGATCATCCGGCGGTGAAAGCGGCGTTTCCCATCGTGCCCATTGGCGACGGCTATCGGGACATCGTCTTCACTGGCGGCCAGGTCAACCCCACCTTCATTCCGACCTGGCTGGCGCTGGTTTCGGTGCTGAGCCTGACCGATCCCATCCTGCTGACCAGCCCGCAGGTCGGCGTGCCGACCGTGCTGCAGCACTTGTCGAGCGCGGTGACCACCTTCCAGGTGCCCACTTTGCTGCAGGGTGTGGCCGGCGATCCGGCGACGGCCTACGACGGCGATTTCTGGAAAGTGCGTTCGCCGCTGGAGGTGGACGGCAACATCCGCGTGCCGACCTTCGTCGTCGGCGGGCTGCACGATTTGTTCCAGCGCAGCGAGCCCATGAGTTACGAGGCCGTCAAGACGCATGCCCCGGCCAAGCTGCTGATCGGTCCCTGGACCCACATCCAGGCCGCGCTCGGCCAAGGCTTGCCGGCCGACGGCGTGCCGGCGCTCAACCACATCGAACTGCGCTGGTTCGACCAATATTTGAAGGGGATGGACGTGGGCGCGGACCGGCTTCCCAACGTCACTCAGTACGTGCTCGGCTACGGTCACTACGTGACGGCCAGCGACTGGCCGCATCCTCAGGCGCATGCGTTGCGCCTGTACCTGCACGCGGACAAGAGCCTGTCGGATCGGCCACCGGCCGCGGACGAGGCGCCGAACACGGCGCTCCAGGAGCCGCTCAACGGCCTGTGCTCGATCAGCACCGATCAGTGGACCGCGGGTCTGGTGGGCCTGATCCCGCTGCCCTGTTTCAGCAACGCGGACCTCGCCGAGACTTTCGACGTGAAATACGAGACCGCGCCGCTCGACGAGGACACTTACATCAACGGCCCGATCGAGGCGGACGTGTGGATTTCCACCACCGCGCAGGATGCCGGCTTGTCGGTGCGCATCGATGACGTCGATCCCAGCGGCAGCGCCACGCCCTTGACCAACGGCATCCAGACCGCCTCGCTGCGCGCGGTGGACGCAGCCCGCTCGCGCACGCTCGACGGCCAGCGTATCCAGCCCTGGCATCCCTATACCCAGGCGTCGGTGCAGCCGCTGACGCCGGGGCAGGTCGTCGAGGTTCCGGTGGAGATTTTCCAGACCAGCGCGCTGCTCGCCAAGGGACATCGCCTGCGCGTGGCGATCGGCGCGAGCGATCTGCCGCAGGGCGTGCCGCCGCTGCCGACTTTGCTTCAATCGCTCGCTGGCGTGCTCACTCTGCACAGCGACGCCGCGCATCCCTCCAGCGTCGTGCTGCCGGTGGTGCCGGACAGCGCGCTGCAGCCGCCGCACTGACCACGTCGATCAATCCGGCGCCTCCTCCATCAGCGCTTCGATGGTCTTGACCGGCGCGCTGCCGTAGGAGAGGAAGCGCTCGTTGAAACGCTTGAGCGAAAATGCATCACCCAGTTTATGCCGCCGCGCCTCGCGGAAGCGGTAGATTTCGGAGAAGCCGGCGAAGTAACGCGTGAGCTGCACGCTGGAAAGCTGTACCCGGCGCCACTTGCCGACCGCCTCCTTGCGCGACTGGAAGGCTTCGCGCGTGAGCAGGCGTAGCGCCGCATCCTCGCTCATGCCCTGGGTGTGCACGCCGTAGTCGAGCAGGGTGTTGGTCACCGAGCGCAAATACCATTTCCAGTACATCAGCCACAGTTCCGGCGCGCCGCCGCCGTAGCCCGACTCCATCATCATGCGCTCGCTGTAAACGGCCCAACCTTCGATCATGCTGCCGTTGCCGAACACGCTCTTGATCTTGCTCGGCGACTTGTTGGCGTAGAGCAGCTGCACGTAGTGGCCGGGGATCGCCTCGTGGATGATGAAGATCGGCAGCATCCAGTCGTTGTACTCGCGCAGGAAACTCTCGGCTTGCGCCGGCGACAGATCGTCGAGGGGATCGACGTTGAAATAGGTCCGCGCGGTGGGATCGTAGGGCCCCGGCGCCTCGATCCCAGCGACGGCCACCCCGCGTTCGTAGGGCGGCGTCACCCGCACCTGCAGCGGGCGGCTGGGGTCGAGATCGATCAAGTCGTGGCTCGTCACCCAATGCTCGAGCTGCGGGATCAGCGCCTCGACCGCGGCGACGTAATGCTGCGGCGTGGTGTGCCGTTCCGAGATCTTCTCGATCACGCGCGCGATGCGTGCCTCGCGGTCTTCCGGCAGGGTCTCGGCGTTCAGGTATTTCGGCCACAGCTGCCGCGCCAGCGCGTCCATCCTGGCCAGGACACGTTCTTTTTCCGCCTGCGCGCGGCGATACAGCGCCTGCGCGCCGTCGCTTCCCGGGTTGTCGCAGGCGAATTTCTCCTCGTAGAGTCCTCGACCCAAGCGGAACGAGCGCGCGCCGTGGCGCAGCCGCTTGCGCTGGAGCGCCTCCAGCCAGGCGACGTAACCACGAATGGCGTTGCGGGCGTCGTACAGCCGGTCCAGAAAGACCGCGCGCTCTTGCGCCGACAGTCCGGAGCCGGCGAGTTGTTTTTCCAATTCCGGACCGAACACGGACAACGCGCCCCGGTTCTGCTCGATGGCCAGTTCGGTGTGCTCGCGCGTGGGGTCATGAATGTTCGCCCGCGCCGCGCGATAGTAGGCGGGCACGGCGGCCAGGCGCGCGGAAACCGTGCGCAGGCGCTGGTCCAGCGGCGCATAGGGCGTGTTCAGGAGCAAGGCGAAGGCGGAGGCGACGTTGTAAGTGGCGGGATTCCATTGCCACTCGCGCAGGCTGCGCCACTGCCAGCGCTCGCAGGCCAGCGCGTTGTCCAGCACTGCCCAGTCGGCGCGATGGCTGGGATCGAGCCGCCGCGGGTCCACCGCATGCAAACGCGCGCGCCAGCGGTCGAGGAAACGCAGATATGCGGCGCGGTAGGCCGCATCCGGCACCGCCAGGCGCTCGGCCACGCGGTAATAGCCCTCGGCGATCGCCGCATCCGGATTGCGTTGCCAGTATTCCTCGAGAAAGCGCTCTCCGAATTCGCGGTCAAAGCCGAGGTTTGCGTCGAGCGTACCCGCGATGCCCGCCGACGGCAGCAGCGCCAACGAGAAGAGCAATGGCCGCAGGCCTGGATGACGGATCGCTCGAATAAACACGGAACCCCCTCGTTCTTGGCGTTGGCGCAGCGCATGCCCGCGCTTAAGCGGCGTGGGTTTTCTTGCCTGCGTATGGCGACGACGTTACAATAAAAAACTCAGCGGTGCGGGGTGGAGCAGTCTGGCAGCTCGTCGGGCTCATAACCCGAAGGTCGTAGGTTCGAATCCTACCCCCGCTACCATGTTTCCCCAAAGCCGAGTGGCCAGATCGCAGTACCGCTCGGCCACTTCTTCGCCACTCTCGCGCACCCGCCAGACCAGCTTGCGAAGAAGTTCGCGCGGCGTTCCACGCAACAAAAAATCACGCGCGACGTTTTCGCTAAAGTATCCTACCGCCGCGGCCGTAAGCGGCGTGAAGTCCATTGGATTCTTAAAATAACCCCATCGCGAGTACGCAAGGATGAATCTGAAAGATGTCGCCGCCGTCGTCACCGGCGGAGCTTCGGGGCTGGGTGCCGCCACCGCCGAGCGGCTGGCGCGCGAAGGCGCGCGCGTGACGATCTTCGACATGAACGAGGAGGCCGGCCGCGCGCTGGCCGCAAAACTCGGCGGTTTGTCTTTCAAGGTCGACGTCGTCGATCCGGCCAGCGTGGCCGAGGCGCTGGATGTTGCGCAGGCGAAGCTGGGTGTGGCGCGCGTGCTGGTCAACTGCGCCGGGATCGCGCTCGGTATGAAGACCGTCGGCAAGGAGTTCAAACCTCACCCTCTGGATCAATTTCGCAAGGTCGTCGAGGTCAATCTGATCGGCACCTTCAACGTCATCGCCCAGTTCGCCGCGCGGCTGGCGAAAGCCGAGCCTCTCGGCGAGGAGCGCGGCGTGATCGTCAATACCGCCTCGGTGGCCGCTTTCGAAGGGCAGATCGGCCAGGCCGCCTACGCCGCATCCAAGGGCGGCGTGGTCGGCATGACCTTACCCATCGCGCGCGACTTGGCGCAGCTCGGCATCCGTGTCGTCACCATCGCGCCGGGCATCTTCGCCACGCCGATGATGGCCAGCCTGCCCAAGGACGTGCAGGACTCGCTGGGCAAGCAAGTGCCGTTCCCCAGCCGCCTCGGCAAACCCGAGGAATACGCGCGGATGGTGCACAGCATCGTCACCAATCCCATGCTCAACGGCGAAACCATCCGCCTCGACGGCGCCATCCGGATGCCGCCGAAATAAGCGCCGCCCCGGCGTGAGCCGGCTTCATCGGCGTCCATTGTGGTGGCATGCGATATGCTGGAACAGAGTCTAATGCGGCCCGTTGGCTGCCCCCGGTCCCGAATTCCATGAGTATTTCCCGCCTGCCGCCGCTGAACGCGCTCCGGGCCTTCGAGGCGGTCGCCCGCCATCGCAGTTTTCGCAAGGCAGCCGAGGAGTTATTCGTCACGCCCGCGGCGGTCACCCATCAGATCAAGGCGCTGGAAGAGCAGCTCGGAGTCGTCTTGTTTCAGCGCTTGAACCGCCGCATCGAGCTAACGCCTGCGGCCCTGGCCGCGCTGCCGCGGTTTCGCGATGCGTTCGAAGCGCTGGCGCAAGGGGTCGCGCAGTTGCGCGATCATGGCAAGAAGCCGCGCCTGACCGTGCGCTCCACGCCAACTTTCGTTTCGCGCTGGATGATGCCGCGCCTGCATCGCTTTCTATCGGCGCATCCGGACACCGACGTGCGCTTGTTGGCCAGCGGCCAGTTGATCAGCCCTTTGGCTCAGCAGCTCTTGACCGAAGAAGTGGGCGAGTCCGCACCGGAGCCGGACATCCACATCCAGTTCAGCAACGGCCGACCCGAAGGCGACGTCGTCGACTTGCTGTTCGCGGTCGAGGTGGTTCCGATGGGCCACCCGCGTCTCCTGCGGGGGCCGCATCCGCTGCGCGAACCCGACGACCTGCGTCATCACACCCTGTTGCACGGCGATGGCGCCTTGAGCGATCGCAGCCGTTCGGCTTGGGCACGCTGGCTCGCGCACGCCGGGGCCACGCAGGTCGATCCCGAGCGCGGCCTCCAATTCGATCATTCCACGCTGGCCTTGGAGGCGGCAGCGGATGGGCTGGGCGTCACTTTGGCCATGCCGCTGCTGGCAGAGGCGGAACTCAGACGCGGCGATGTCGAGGTGGCATTTACCATCGCCCTGCCATTGGACAAGGCTTACTACGCGGTGACCACTTCGGCCGCGTTGGCGCGCCCGGAAGTGGCGGCGTTCCGGCAATGGCTGCTCACGGAAGCGGCAGCCGGTACCTCGGCTGGCGACGAGCCGGCAAAAAGAAGGGCCGCGAAGCAGCGCGGCCCGAAAGATCCCGTGCGGGATCTGGAGGAGACGGTACGGAACTAAGCTCAGGCCGCCTTGGCGCGCTCCGGCGGGAGCGCGAATTCGCGCCGCCGAGGGGATGCCTTGGCAGGCTGCGATAGGCTTGGGGTGGGCTGCGCATCGTCACGAACCGAAAGCGACGCGGCCGCTGCGCCAGCCCGCTCGCGCCGCTGGCGCAAGCTGTCGACGAAGATTAAGACCAGCAACAGCGCAACGGCGAATACGAATGAACCGATCACGGCATCGAGAAACGGTACGGCCAAGCCATCCATCGGTTTCTCCTAGTTGGGTCGCTGCGAGGCGCGGTGACTCGATGCCATGAAATTTACGGGCGCTACCGCACTGCAACAATTGATATTTCGTTCCTCCTTCGTTTACGAAAACTAAATCGGAGATCGGCAACGGGCCGGTGGTAGATACCGAAGCCTTGGGAAGGCAGGCCTATCATCGAAGCCCATGACTAAGGCATGGGGGATTCTCCTGGGCAATCAAGTCCTGGACGAACGGGCGAGGGGGAGACGGTCATACGGAGAGCAGCCTAAAGACCATGAAGTTTTTGGACTCACTGCTAGAGACGGAGCATGAAGAACCGACCCACGGTACTGATCACCGGCGCGGCTGGGGCCTTGGGACGTGCGGTGGCCACGGCGTTTCACGAAGAGGGCTGGCGGCTGGCTGTGCTCGACCTCAGCGAACGGGCGCTCGCGGCGGCCTATCCCGCCGAGGACGCCGGTTACCTGCTGTTGCCTGCCGATTTGCTCGATGAGGCCGCCACCGCCCGCGCGGTGGAGCACGCTGTCGCCCGCTTTGGCCGCATCGAGGCCTTGTGCAACCTCGCCGGTGGTTTCGACATGGGCCCCCCGGTGCACGAAACCACGCCCGCCCAGTGGCAGAAGATGCAGGATCTCAACGTCCACACCCTGCTCAACAGCGTGCGCGCGGTGGTGCCGAAGATGCTCGCCGCCGGCGGCGGGCGGATCGTCAACGTGGCTGCCATGGGCGGGCTGGCCGGGCGCCCGTACCAGGGGGCCTACGGCGCTTCCAAGAGCGCGGTGATCCGCTTGACCGAGGCCATGGCCGCCGAACTGCGCGAAAAATGCATCAACGTGAATTGCGTGCTGCCCAGCATCCTCGATACTCCGGCCAACCGCGCGGCCATGCCCGATGCGGACTTCGGCAAATGGGTCGCACCGGCCGATCTGGCCCGCGTGATCCTGTTTTTGTGCTCCGAGGCGGCGCGTGCCATCCATGGCGCGGCGATTCCCGTCGTCGGGCTGAGTTAACCGCGCGAGCCCCCGTCTGTGGCCCGATACAGGCGGGGTTCCCGGGGCGGGCGGGGCCAGGCCGACCTCTAGCGCCAGGCGCTTTCGCCGTGTATCATTCACGACCCGCAGAAATGCGGATGCGGATGGTGGCTGGAGGGGCAGTCGTCGCACGCGGTGCACCTCCGCCAACCAACGACTGGTCTTGGTGTGCCAGGCCCCTCGCGGGCCTTTTTTATTGGTGTGCCCTTGTGGCGCGGAATGGTTTGAAGTCGAAGTCATGGCAGCACTGAGCGAGCGTTTGACGCAGCTGTTGGAGCCGGTGGTGAACGCCCTCGGCTACGAGCTCGTGCTGCTCGAATTCAGCCCGCATCGCGGGCATGCGAACCTGCGCCTGTACATCGACCGTCTGAGCGGCGGCGACGGGATCGGGCTCGACGACTGCGAGAAGGTCAGCCGCGAAGTGGCGGCGGCCCTCGACGTGGCGGATCCGATTCCGCACAGCTACCGGTTGGAGGTGTCCTCGCCGGGGCTCGACCGGCCGTTGGTCAAGCCGGTGCACTTCCGCCGTTTCCGCGGTGCGCAGGTCCGCGTGCAGACGCTCGCACCGCTGGCCGGTCGCCGCCGTTTCCTGGGCGAGCTGGTGGATGCGGACGACACCACGGTGACCTTGCGCACGGCCGAAGGCAGCCTGCGCTTGCCGTTCGCCGACATCGAGCGCGCGCGCCTGGTGCCGGACTACGCTGCCGCCGGCGCGCCTCGCTGGGAGCCGTCTATGAATTCGGATGGAGCATCGGACCGATGAACAAGAACGTGCTGTTGATGGTGGACGCGGTGTCCAACGAGAAAGGCGTGGACCGCGAAGTCATCTTTGAAGCGCTGGAAGCGGCGCTGGCCTCGGCCAGCAAGGAACACTACGGTGCCGACTGGGACATCCGCGTCTCGATCGACCGTACCACCGGCGACTACAGCACCTACCGCCGCTGGACCGTGGTCGACGACGAGGACGAAAACTTCGAGTCGCCGGCCCGGCAGATCCTGCTGGCGCGCGCCCGGGAGACCGATCCCGACGCCCAGCCCGGCGACGTGCGCGAAGAGCCGCTGCCCTCCATCGAGTTCGGGCGCATCGGCGCACAGAAGGCCAAGCAGGTGATCTTCCAGCGGGTGCGCGACGCCGAGCGCGCGCGCGTGGTGGAAGCCTACAAGGACCGGGTCGGTGAGTTGATGACCGGTCTGGTCAAGCGCCTGGAGCGCGGCGCGGTGATCGTGGATCTCGGCGGGACCACCGAGGCGATCATCCCGCGCGAGCACCTGATTCCGCGCGAACCGGTGCGGATCGGCGACCGGGTGCGCGGTTATCTGTACGAAGTCAGCGCGCAGACGCGCGGACCGCAGCTGTTCTTGTCGCGCACCTCGCCGAAATTCCTGATCGAGCTGTTCAAGCTCGAGGTGCCGGAGATCGCCCAGGGCCTGATCGAGATCAAGGGCGCGGCGCGCGATCCCGGCCTGCGCGCCAAGATCGCGGTGCAGGCCAAGGACAAACGCATCGATCCGGTCGGGGCCTGCGTGGGCATGCGCGGTTCCCGCGTGCAAAGCGTGTCCAACGAACTTGCCGGCGAGCGCATCGACATCGTGCCCTGGGACGAGAACCCGGCGCAGTTCGTGATCAACGCCATGGCGCCCGCCGAAGTCGAGTCCATCGTCGTCGACGAGGAATCCCATTCCATGGCGATCGCGGTGGCCGAGGACAAGCTCGCCCAGGCGATCGGCCGCGGCGGCCAGAACGTACGCCTGGCTTCCGAGTTGACCGGCTGGGTTTTGAACGTGATGACGGCGGCCGAGGCCGAGTCGAGGAAAGAGCAAGAGAACCAGGCCCTGCAGAAGCTGTTCATGGAGCAACTCGATGTCGATGCCGACATCGCCAACATCCTGGTGCAGGAAGGCTTCGCCTCGATCGAGGAGGTGGCCTACGTGCCCGAGGCCGAGCTGCTCGGCATCCAGGAATTCGACGAGGAGATCGTCCACGAGCTGCGCAACCGCGCTCGCGACCGGCTGCTGAGCAAGGCCCTGGCCAAGGCCGAGGAGGCGGCTTCGGTCAAGCCGGCCGAGGATCTCTTGGCGGTCGAAGGCGTGGATGAAGAACTCGCCTACCAACTGGCCGCGGTGGGCGTGGTCAGCCGCGAGGATCTGGCCGATCTCGCCACCGACGAGCTGCTGGAAAAGTTGCCGGCGCTGGAAGAATCACGCGCTGCGCAATTGATCATGAGTGCGCGTGGATTTAGCCCGCAGCAGGCTTAAGGTCACGCACCACCGGAGTCCGCCATCATGAGCAGCACCCTCACCGTATCCGATCTCGCCAGCGAGCTGCACAAGCCGGTGGACGAGATGCTGGCGCAGCTCAAGGAAGCCGGCGTCGCGGTCGAAAACGAAAAATCGCCGCTCAAGCCGGCGGACAAACTCGCGCTGCTCAACCACCTGCAGAAAACCAGCCGCGCCGCCGCGCTCGGCACCGCCGAGCCGCGGCGCATCACGCTCAAGCGCAAGGAGACCACCGAGCTCAAGCTCGGCGGTGGCCGCGGGCTGCCGTCCAAGACCATCAGCATCGAAGTGCGCAAACGCCGCACCTACGTCAAGCGCGACGCGCTGTCCGAGGCCGACGCGGTCACGCCGGATGCCGCCGATGCCGTCGAGGCGCAGGCGCAGGCCCAACGCGAGGCGGAAGCGCGTGCGGCCGCCGAGGCCGAGGCCCGCCGCCATCAGGAAGACCTCGAGCGCAAGCTGCGCGAGGAGGAGGCCACCCGTGCGCGGCAGGCCGAGGAGGAGGCGCAGCGCAGGCAGGCCGAGGAGGCCGAGCGTCTCAAGAACGATCCCATCTACCGCGCGCGGATGGAAGCGGAGGCGGCACGCAAACGCGCGGAGGAAAACCTGCGCCGCGCCTCCGAGGTGCGGCCGGCGCCGGCCGCACCGCCGCCGGCCAAGAAACCGGAACGCGAGCGCGGCGGCGCGCACCGCAACGAGCTGCATCTCGCCGAGGGCCGCAGTGCGCGGCGCGAGAAGCGCTCCAAGAAACCCAGTGGCCAGATCCGGGTCGAGAACGTACACGGGTTCGAAAAGCCGGTGGCGCCGATCGTGCGCGAGGTGGAAGTGCCGGAGGCGATCACCGTCGCCGAGCTCGCCAACCGCATGGCGATCAAGGCCACCGAACTGATCAAGGCGCTGATGAAGAACGGCGTGCTGGCCACCATCAACCAGACGCTGGATCAAGACACCGCCGCGATCATGGTCGAGGAGCTCGGTCACAAGGCCAAGCTGGTCAAGGCGACCGACGCGGAGGAGGCGTTGGTCCAGGCCGCCACCGGTGAGACCCGCGAGCTGCCTCTGCTGCCGCGGCCGCCGGTGGTCACCATCATGGGCCATGTGGACCACGGCAAGACCAGTCTGCTCGATTACATCCGCAAGACCCGCGTGGCCGCCGGCGAGGCCGGGGGCATCACCCAGCACATCGGGGCTTATCACGTGAAGACCGCCAAGGGCGTGATCACGTTTCTCGACACGCCGGGTCACGCGGCGTTTACGCGCATGCGCGCGCGCGGCGCCCAAGTCACCGACGTGGTGGTGCTGGTGGTGGCGGGCGACGACAGCGTGATGCCGCAGACGCGCGAGGCGATCCAGCATGCGCGCGCGGCCAAGGCGCCGATCGTGGTCGCCGTGACCAAGATGGACAAGCCGCAGGCCAGCCTCGAACGGGTCAAGAACGATCTGCTCAAGGAAGAGGTGGTCGCCGAGGAATACGGCGGCGACGTGCAGTTCGTCGGGGTGTCTTCCTTCACCGGCCAGGGCGTGGACGAGCTGCTCGACGCGATCCTGTTACAGGCCGAGGTGCTGGAGCTCAAGGCCCCGGTGGAGGGCCCGGCGCGGGGCACCATCGTGGAGTCCTCGCTCGAAAAAGGTCGCGGACCGGTGGCCACGGTCCTGGTGCGCGCGGGCACCTTGCGGCCCGGCGACGTGATCTTAAGCGGTCCTTACTTTGGTCGCGTGCGCGCGATGTTCGACGAAAACGGGCGCCCCGTGAAGGAGGCCGGCCCTTCGATTCCGGTGCAGGTGCTGGGTCTGTCCGGCGTGCCCGACGCGGGCGACGAGGTGGTGGTGGTCGCCGACGAGCGCAAGGCGCGCGAACTCGCGCTGCTGCGCGAAACCAAGCAGCGCGAAGCCAAGCTGGCTTCCACCCAGGCGGTGCGCATGGATCAAGTGTTCGCGCGCATGGGCGAGGGCGAACAGAAGACGCTCAACCTGATGATCAAGGCCGATGTGCAGGGTAGCGTCGAGGCCTTGACCGAAGCCTTGCGCAAGCTGCCCAGCGCCGAGGTCAAGGTCAACGTCGTGTCGGCGAGCCTCGGCGGCATCAGCGAATCCGATGTCGATCTGGCGCTGGCTTCGCGCGCCATCATCATCGGTTTCAACGTGCGCGCCGACGCGGTCGCCCGCCGGCGCATCCAGGAAACCGGCGTGGACGTGCGCTATTACTCGATCATCTACGAGGTCATCGACGACGTGCAGGACGCCATCGGCGGCCTGCTCGGCACCGAAGTGCGCGAGCAGATCGTCGGCATCGCCGAAGTGCGCGAGGTGTTTCGCTCCAGCAAGTTCGGCAATATCGCCGGTTGCCTGGTGGTGGAGGGCGAGGTGCGCAAGGGCCTGCCGATCCGCGTGCTGCGCAACCAGACGGTGATCTACGAGGGCGAGCTGGAATCGCTGCGCCGGCACAAGGACGACGTCGCCAAAGTCGCCGCCGGCACCGAGTGCGGCATCGGCGTCAAGAATTACAACGACGTCAAGATCGGCGACCAGATCGAGTGCTACGAGCGCGTGGAAGTGCGCCGTACGGTCAAGGCCGAGGCCTAGGAGCGGTTTGCGGTGCCCGGTCCGAGTTGCGGGAGCGCGTCGTTGCCCAGCGTGTCTGGCTGGCCGCTGGGCAAGCAAAACTGACCCTCGCCATGAAAGATTACCCCCGTTCCGCGCGGCTCAACGCGCAGTTGCAGCAGGAGCTGTCCGCGCTGTTGCGCGCCGACGTGCTGCGCGACCCGCGGCTTTATCAGGCCGTACTCACCGTCACCGCCGTGGAACTGAGCGCCGATCTCGGCAGTGCGCGCGTGCGCGTGAGCTGGTTGGGCGAGGACCGACGTCTGGAGGAATGCGTGGCGACCCTCAACCATGCCGCCGGCAAGCTGCGCCACGAACTGGGCTTGCGTTTGCATCTGCGCCATGTGCCGACTCTGCGCTTCGTCGCCGATACCGCATTGCGCGAAGGCGATCGCATCGGCGGTCTGATCCGCGCCGCGATCCAGGAAGACCACCGGCACGCCATTGAAAGAGGCGATGACGAAAGCTGAGCGCCGCGACCTCGACGGCATCCTGCTGCTCGACAAGCCGGCGGGCATGAGTTCGAACGCCGCGGTGCAGGCGGTCAAACGCCTGTTGCGCGCGCGCAAAGCCGGCCACACCGGCAGCCTCGACCCGCTCGCCACCGGCCTGCTGCCGATCTGTCTGGGGCAGGCGACCAAGCTCAGCGCCTATCTGCTGGACACCGACAAGCGTTACCGCGCGCGGGCGCGGCTGGGTGCCAGCACGACCACCGGCGACGCCGAAGGCGAGGTGAGCGAAACTTCCGATCCGGCCGCAATCCGTCGCGATCGACTGGAATCCGCGATTCCGGATCTTTTGGGCGCAATCGATCAGGTGCCGCCGATGTATTCGGCGCTCAAACGAGACGGTCAGCCGCTGTACCGGCTTGCCCGCACCGGGCAAACGGTGGCGCGTGCGCCGCGAACGGTCCTGATCCATGAGCTGCGCTTGCTCGAGTTCGACGCCGGGCGCGGCGAGTTCGAGTTCGAAGTGCGCTGCTCCAAAGGCACCTATGTGCGCACCCTGGCCGAGGACTGGGCGGCCGCCGTCGGCCAGCGGGCGCACCTGGTCGCGCTGCGGCGCATCGGTTTGGGGAGTTTCACGGCACAAGCGCTGGTGACGCTGGAGCAGCTTTCCCTCGCGGCCGAGGCCGGTGAGGCAGAGCATTTCCTCCTGCCCGCGGCGGCGGCTCTCAGCGGCTGGCCGCGCGTTCAGGTCGATGCGCCAGCGGCACGCCGGCTCGCGCAGGGCCAGGCGGTCGCCGTGGACGGTGTCGAAGCCGGTCGTGGGGTCGCGATATTCGACCGGCAGGAGCGCCTGCTCGGCATCGCTCAGGTGACTGCCGATGGATGCCTGCAGCCCCGACGTTGGCTGGCCCCCGCGTCGGCGGCGTGAAGCCGCGGATTGCTTGTGAGAATGCCACGGTTCGGCGTAAAATACTTCGTTCACCGAACGAAAGAATAGAGTCTGGAGTCAGTTACTCATGCCGTTGTCTAGCGAACAGAAGCGCGCGGTCGTGGAAAAATTCCAGCGTGCGCGGGGCGACACAGGTTCTCCGGAAGTGCAGATCGCGCTGTTGTCCGAGCGCATCAACAGCCTCGCCGGCCACTTCGAAACCCACAAGAAGGATAACCACTCGCGGCGCGGACTGATCAAAATGGTCAACCAGCGCCGCAATCTGCTCGATTACCTCAAGCGGGAAGACGAGAGCCGCTACAACAAGCTCATCGCCGACCTCGGCCTGCGCCGTTAAACGCAGGCTTTTTTCTTTTCCGCTGACCGAATCGAGACCGCCATGGTTTATCCCGTCACGCCCATCAAGAAATCCTTCCGCTACGGCGCCCATACCGTCACCTTCGAGACCGGAGCCATCGCCCGTCAGGCCACGGCCGCGGTGCTCGTGTCCATCGACCAGACGGTCGTTCTGGTCACCGTGGTGGCCAAGAAAGAGGTCAAGGAGGGTCAGGAGTTCTTCCCGCTGACCGTGGATTATCTCGAGCGCACTTATGCGGGCGGCCGTATCCCCGGCGGGTTTTTCAAGCGCGAAGGCCGGCCCACTGAAAAAGAGACGCTCACCTCGCGCCTGATCGATCGCCCGCTGCGGCCGCTGTTCCCGGAAGGGTTTTACAACGAGATTCAGGTGGTGGCCACGGTGCTGTCCGCCAATCCAGAGATCGACGGCGACATTCCGGCGATGTTGGGCGCTTCTTGCGCGATGGCCTTGTCCGGCGTGCCGTTCCAGGGCCCGATCGGGGCCGCCAAAGTGGGCTACGCCAACGGTCAATACATTCTCAATCCAACGGCCACGCAACTTGAAACCTCGGAGCTCGAGCTGGTCGTCGCGGGCACCAAAGACGCGGTGCTGATGGTGGAGTCGGAAGCCAAGCAATTGCCGGAAGACGTGATGCTCGGCGCCGTGCTGTTCGGGCATCAACAGATGCAAGTGGCGATCCAGGCGATCAACGAACTGGTCGCCGAGGCCGGCAAGCCCAAGTGGGACTGGCAGCCCCCTGAGTCCGCCAAGGAACTGGTCGCGGCGATCAATGCTTACGAGCCGCAGGTGGCCGAAGCTTACGGCATCGCCGACAAACAGCAACGGCGCGAGGCGCTCGACGCCTTGCGCAAGCGCGCGCTCGAGTCGCTCGCCGCAGGAGAAACACCGAAGTTTTCGCCTAATGCCGTCAAGACCGCCTTCGGCGAGCTGGAGGCCCGCGTGGTGCGCCAGCGCATTCTCGACGGCAAGCCGCGCATCGACGGTCGCGACACGAAGACCGTGCGACCGCTGGCGATCGGCGTCGGCATCCTGCCGCGCACCCACGGCTCGGCGCTGTTCACGCGCGGCGAAACCCAGGTGCTGGCGACGGTCACGCTGGGTACCGGCAAGGACGCCCAGCTCATCGACGGTATGGAGGGCGAGTGGCGCGAACCCTTCATGTTGCATTACAACTTTCCGCCGTACTGCGTGGGCGAGACCGGTCGGCTCAATGCGCCCAAGCGGCGCGAAATCGGGCATGGCCGCCTGGCCAAGCGCGGCATCGCCGCGGTGATGCCGGATCTCGAGAAAGAGTTTCCTTACGTGGTGCGCGTGGTGGCCGAGGTGACCGAGTCCAACGGCTCCTCGTCGATGGCCAGCACCTGCGCCGCCAGCCTGGCGTTGATGGATGCCGGTGTGCCGATCAAGGCCCAGGTGGCAGGCGTGGCCATGGGACTGATCAAAGAAGGTGAGCGCTGGGCGGTGCTCACCGACATCCTCGGCGACGAAGACCATCTCGGCGACATGGATTTCAAGGTGACGGGCACCGCCGCGGGCGTCACCGCCCTGCAGATGGACATCAAGATCACCGGCATCACCGGCGAGATCATGAAGCAGGCACTGGAGCAGGCCAAGGCCGGACGGCTGCACATCCTGGCGGCCATGAACCAGGTGATCGACCGTCCGCGTGCCCAGATGTCGGAATACGCGCCGCGCATCACCACCATCAAGATCAACCCGGACAAGATCCGCGACGTCATCGGCAAGGGTGGCGTGACCATCCGCAGCATCACCGAAGAAACCGGCACCACGATCGATATCGAAGACGATGGAACGGTCAAGATCGCTGCGGTGGACGGAGAGGCTGCCAAAGCGGCGATCTCGCGCATCGAGGCGCTCACCCGCGAGGTGCAGGTGGGCGAAGTCTACGAAGGCAAGGTGGCCAAGCTCATGGACTTCGGCGCTTTCGTGACCATCCTTCCGGGCAAGGACGGCCTAGTGCACATCTCGCAAATTTCCGACAAGCGTGTCGAGAACGTGGCGGATGAGCTGAGCGAGGGGCAGACTGTTCGGGTCAAGGTGCTCGAGATCGACAAACAAGGGCGCATCCGCCTGTCGATGAAAGCGGTTGACGTGACTTAGCCGTGCGCGGATGGCACAATCCCGGCTTGATCTAAGCTGAAGATTTGTTGAGAATCAGCGGGACGCACCGTTCCAAGCCGCGGGCCTGAAAGCACGCGAGCAAAAAAAACCCCCTACTCGGTAGGGGGCAAGGTGCGAGAAAGGCGCAAGGCCTTTCTGGAGGAGACTCTTGCAGCGTTCATACAATCAAGTTTCATACCAAACGCTGCTTTTCGAAACTCATTGCTGCATTGCAGTATAGATGCCGCGGGTATCAGCCGTCAAGTGCGACAATTTAATAGAAACATTAAAAATCAATAACATAAAAATACCTCCCCGACATTTGTGATGGCCGTCTCGGTGGCGCCCCTGCCATCCGATGGCGTCGATTGGGGCATTACTCGCCTAGAAGCCCTAGAAGCCTGCAGGATCGGCGCACGCCCAAGGGGCACGGGTCCTAAACGCGACGGATCTCAGGGTTTGAGGGAGCCGTCGCCGCGATCGATCAGCGGCTTGATGACTTTGGCGCGGGAGAGGTTTTTCAGGAACTCGCGGCGCACCGACCGCCAGATCGGCACCTGGCGCTCGGCGAGTTCCTTGAGCCTTTGCATGGGTTGCTGCGCCTGTCCGAGCAGGCCGCGCAATTGTTCCGCGAAATTCTGATGCTGTTCCGAGAACAATTGCAGCGAAAGCTCGAGATAGCGGCTGATGCTCGACTGCATCGGATCGCCGTAAAAGCGGATGATGTGAGTGAGCAGTTCCGCGCTGAAAATCGGATTGCCGCCTTCCTCCTGTTCCGAAATCACCTGCAGCAGGATGCTGCGGGTGATGTCCTCGCGCGTGCGCTTGTCCTCGACGCGGAACTTGACGTTGTTCAGAACGAGCTGGCGGATTTCTTCGAGCGTGATGTAACGGCTCGCCGTGGTGTCGTAGAGCCGGCGGTTGGGATACTTCTTGATGATGCGGATGTCGTTCATGTGGTTCGTGGCGCAGCGGCTGCCTGAGCATGCCAGTGTACGCTAGCGGCCACCAAACGTCGGGCTGTCGGTTTGATCGGGCAGTTCGTTCATCCACAGCTGTGCCCGGTGGGGCACGCGTTCGGCGTTCCAGTTCTGCCGTGCCCATTCCACCAACACCTGCGCCGTCTCGCCGCGCAGTTCTGCCGGCGGCGTCTGGTTTAGCGCGCTCAGACACAGGTAGAGATTCTCGCCGGCCCGCGCCGATGCCAGCGGCACGGCATGGTTTTGCTTGGACAGCTTGCGTCCTCCGGCATCGACCAGCAGCGGCAGATGGGCGTAAGCGGGTTGGGGCAGCCCCAGCAGCCGCTGCAGAGCATGCTGGCGAAAGCTGGAGCCGATCAGGTCCGCGCCGCGCACCACCTCCGTGATCCCTTGGGCCGCTTCGTCGACGACGCAGGCGAGTTGGTAGCCGATCACGCCGTCCACGCGCTTGACGATGAAATCGCCGATGTCGCGCTCGCGGTCGCGCGTCAGCCGGCCCTGCCAGCGATCCTCGAAAGTCTCCGTGCCCGGCGGCAGGCGCAGCCGCCAGGCCGCGCGCGATGGAATCGCCTGCAGGCCGCGGCAGCGACCCGAGTAAACCGGTCCGTCGGGACCGGGCGCCGACTCCCGCGCCAGCCGTGCGCGGGTGCAAGTGCAGGGATAAAGCAGTCCCAGTTTCCGCAGCTGCTCGAAGGCCGATGCGTATTCGGTGCGATGGTGCGACTGGATCCGCGGCGTCTCGTCCCACCACAAGGCATGGGTTTCGAGCTGCCGCAGGATGGTCGAGGTGTGTTCCGGTCGGCTGCGGGCCGCATCCAGGTCGTCGATGCGCAACAACCATGCGCCGCCGGCCGCGCGTGCCTGCAGATAGCTGGCCAGCGCGGTCAACAAAGATCCCAGATGCAAGGGTCCGGACGGCGTCGGCGCGAAGCGCCCGCGGTAGATGTTTTGGGGCATGCGCCAGTTTAGGCCATGGACCGAATGTGCCGAGCGCATGGTAACTTGCGCATTGAAGAACCAACGACGAAACCGACCACCATGAGGCGCTGGAACGGCTGGGGCGAGGAAGAGCGCAGTCTGGGTTTGAGCGAGGCCGCGCAGGCCTTGCTGCGCGAAACGCTGGGCGCAGGCATGCCGCCGCGAGACGCCAGTCTTGGCGAGGTGCTGGGCCGCCTGCCGCCTTCGAGACTGTCGGCATCGTCGCCGTTCAGTGCCGATCCGGAAGCGCGGCTGCGCCATGCGCGCGGCCAGAGTTTTCCGGACTGGATTGCGCTGCGTTACGGCCGGGTGGGACCGGTGGCCGACGGCGTGGCCTACCCCCAGATTCATGAAGAGGCGGCGCAGGCGCTAGAGGCGGCGCGCCGTGCCGGCGCGATCGTGATCCCCTATGGGGGCGGCACCAGCGTCGTCGGGCATCTGCAGGTGAGCTCAGATCCACGGCCCGTGGTCAACGTCTCGCTGGAACGCATGAACCAGCTTCTCGAGCTGGACGCGCGTTCGATGCTCGCGCGTTTCGGTGCCGGTACGCCGGGCCCGCGGATCGAAAGCCAGCTCGCCGCGCACGGATACATGCTGGGCCATTTCCCGCAGTCCTATGAATACTCCACGCTGGGCGGCTGGGTGGTGACGCGCTCCAGCGGCCAGCAATCGCTGCGTTATGGCCGCATCGAACAACTGTTCGCCGGCGGTCGGCTGGCGACGCCGCGAGGGGAGTGGGTGGTCGGCGGGGTGCCTGCCTCCAGCGCCGGCCCCGACCTGCGCGAGTTCGTGCTCGGCTCGGAAGGCCGCCTGGGCCTGCTCACCGAAGTAGTCGTGCGCCTGCGCCGGCTGCCGCAGCGCGAGGATTTCCACGCGGTGTTTTTTCCCGACTGGGCGAGCGGCTGCGAAGCCTTGCGCCGCCTGGTTCAGGCCGATCTGCCGCTGTCCATGCTGCGCCTGTCCAATGCCACGGAAACCGAAACCCAGCTGGTGCTCGCCGGACACGAGAAAACCGTGGCCTGGCTGAGACGCTACCTGCGGCTGCGCGGCACCGGCGACAAGCCGGTGATGTTGCTCTTGGGTCTGACCGGGCTCAACCGGGAAGTGCTGCGTACGCGGCGGGAAGCGCTGGCCATCGCCAAGCAACACCGTGGCGTGCACGTGGGGCGCGCGATCGGCAAGGCCTGGGCCGCCAAGCGCTTCGCCGGGCCTTATCTGCGCAATGCCCTGTGGGAAGCCGGATACGGCGCAGATACGGTGGAGACCGCGGTGAACTGGCCGCAGGTGACCCCGGCGATGGAGGCGATCGAGCACGCGGCGCGCCGGGCGCTGCAAGGCGAGGGCGAACGCGTGCACGCCTTCACGCATCTGTCGCACGTCTACCGCCAGGGTTGCAGCATCTATTCCACCTTCATTTTCCGCGCCGCGCCGGGGTATGAGGAGAATCTGGAGCGCTGGCAACGACTCAAGCGCGCCGTGTCCGAGGCGATCGTTTCCCACGGCGGCACCATCAGTCACCAGCACGGCGTCGGCGTCGATCACGCGCCCTATCTGCCGGCGGAAAAGGGGCCCTTGGGCATGGATGTGATCCGTGCCGTTGCGCGAGCGCTCGACCCCGAGGGCATGATGAATCCCGGCAAGCTGTTCACATGAGCGCGGCAGTGGCGGCGCCCTGCGCAAGGGATACACGAGGCGCGCGGCCGACTCGCGGCTCGCCCATGGCCTTCGCGCAAGGGCGATGGCCAAGCGGTCACCGCCGCGGATGAGCCCCGCTGGACGACCGATGACCTCGATACCGACGCGTGTTTCCTTGTCGGACCTGCCGGCGCGGGTGGACCTGCTGGTGATCGGCGGGGGCATCTCGGGCGCCGGCATCCTGCACGAAGCGACGGCCCGCGGGCTGTCCGCGCTGCTGGTGGAGCGCGGCGACTTCGCCTCTGGCACGTCGAGCGCATCTTCCAAGCTGGTGCACGGCGGCCTGCGCTATCTCAAGCAGGGCCAGTGGCGCCTGACGCTGGAATCGGTGCGGGCCCGCGACCGCCTGCTGCGCAGTCGCGCCGGGCTGGTGGAACCGCAGCCGTTCCTGATGCCCGTGTACCGGGGCATGCGTCCGGGCCTGGCGACGATGCGCGCCGGGCTCTTGCTGTACGACCTGATGGGCGGCCATGGGCTCGACGCGCAGCGTTCGCGCCGGCTCTCCGCGGCACAGGCACGCGCCGTGCAGGCCGAACTGCGCAGCGAGGGTCTGCTCGGCGCACTCGTCTACCGGGACGCTGCGACCGACGACGCGCGCCTCGTCCTGCGGCTGATTTTCGAGGCGCGGCAACGCGGGGCCTGGGCGCTCAACTACGTGAGTGCCGAGCGTCTGTTGGTCGCCAAGGCTCGCGTGCACGGCGCGGTGCTGCGCGATGCGTGCGCCGGAACCGAACGCGAGATCGAGGCGACCCTGACCGTCAACGCCACCGGGGCCTGGTGCGCGTCGGATCGTTTCGCATTCGAGGCCGCAGCACCGCCGGCCTTGCGGCCGCTGCGCGGCAGTCATTTCCTGATCCCGCTGGCGCGCCTGCCGGTGCATCAGGCGGTGGGCTGGCTGCATCCGCGCGACGGGCGGCCGGTATTCGTCTATCCCTGGCAGGGCGCGGCCTTGTACGGCACCACCGACGTCGATCACGACGCGCAGGCGCTGGATGCGCCCCGCATGTCGGCCGCGGAAGCCGATTATCTGCTCGAAGGGCTGCGCTGGCAGTTTCCCGCAGCCAGGCTCGAACCGGCGGACCTGCTTTCCTCCTACGCGGGCGTGCGCCCGGTGGTGGCGGGCGGGAAATCCGATCCGTCTACGGAATCGCGCGAGTCCGCGCTGTGGGATGGGCCGGGCTATCTCGGCATCACCGGCGGCAAGCTGACGACCTTCGAGCGCACCGCGCGTCAAGTCCTGGACCGCGCCGCGCGCTCGAATCCGCAGCTCGCGCCGCGCAAGCCGGCTGCGCCACCGATGCCGCCCGTCGCCGGCGATCGGCTGAGCGCCCGTTATGGCGCCGAAGGCCAGCGCTGGATCGCGGCCTGTGGCGAAACGCAGGAGGCGATCGGAAACACGCCGTACCGCTGGTCCGAACTCGCCTGGTGCGCGCGGCACGAGGCCGTGGTGCATCTGGACGATCTGCTGTTGCGCCGCACGCGTCTGGGCCTGCTGCTGCCCGAGGGCGGCGCCGCCGTGCTCGATCGGGTCGGGGATCTCTGCCGGCGCGAACTCGGCTGGGACGAGCCGCGCTGGCGGCACGAACGCGCGCGGTATCTCGAGCTTTGGCGCCAGCGGCATGCGGTGTGGCCATGAGCGCGCGCCATCTGCTGGCGATCGACGTCGGTACCCAGAGCGCGCGCGCCATCGTGTTCGATGCGGCGGGCAATTTGCTGGCCAAGACGCAGGAATTCTTCGAGCCGCCGTATCGATCACCGCAACCGGGTTGGGCCGAACAGGAGGTCGAAGTTTATTGGCGCGCGTTGGTCCGCTGCTGCAGGCGCTTGTGGACCGAAAGCGCGCTGCGGCCGGAAGCCATCGCCGGCCTGGCGCTGACCACGTTGCGCGGGAGCGTGGTCTGCGCGGACGCGCAGGGGCGCGCGCTGCGGCCGGCGATCCTGTGGCTGGACCAGCGCCGCTGCACGTCGCCGCCGCTGCTGGGCCCGTGGTGGAACGCGCTGTTCGCGGTGGCGGGCGCGCGCGACTTGATTGGCCATGTGCAGGCGCAGGCGCAAGCCAACTGGCTCGCAGAACACGAGCCCGAGCTGTGGCGCGCGACCGAGAAGTTCGTCCTGCTGTCCGGCTATCTGACCCATCGCCTGTGCGGCGAGTGGGTGGACAGCGTCGCAAGCCAGGTCGGTTATCTGCCCTTCGATTACCGAAGACTGGAATGGGCGGCGCCCGGCGATTTCCGCTGGCGGGCGCTCGCCGTGCGGCGTGAACAACTGCCGCGGCTTCTGCCACCGGGGGCGAGGCTGGGTGGCCTGCGTGCCGACGTCGCGGAAGAATTGGGCCTGCCAGCGGGGCTTGCGCTGTTCGCGGCCGCGGCCGACAAGGCCTGCGAAGTCCTGGGCAGCGGCGCGCTCGCTCCCGATACGGCACAGCTGTCCTTCGGCACCACCGCGACCATCAACACCACCCAGTCGCGCTACGTGGAAGTGCAAGCCAGGCTGCCCGCGTATCCTGCAGCGCTGCCCGGTCATTGGAACACCGAAATCCAGATCTACCGCGGCTTCTGGATGGTGAGCTGGTTCAAGCGCGAATTCGCCCACCGCGAACAAGCGCTCGCCGCCGAACGCGGCGTGCCGGCGGAGACGCTGTTCGACGAACTCCTGGCGAGCGTGCCGCCGGGCGCGCAGGGCCTGGTGCTGCAGCCCTACTGGTCGCCCGGCGTGCGCGAGCCGGGGCCGGAAGCCCGCGGCGCGGTCGTCGGTTTCAGCGACGCGCATACCCGCGCGCATTTTTACCGCGCGATCATCGAAGGTCTGGCGTATGGGCTGCGCGCCGGCAAGGAGCAGATCGAGCGCCGCCTGCGCCGCAAACTGGTCCGGGTGATCGTCTCCGGCGGCGGCTCGCAGAGCGACCAGGCCATGCAGATCACCGCGGACGTCTTCGGTCAGCCGGTGGAGCGGCCGCCGATCTACGAGACCGCCGCGCTGGGGGCCGCGATCGACCTGGCGGTGGGGCTGGGTTGGTATCCCGATTACCCGGCCGCCGTCGCGGCCATGACCCGTCGCGGGCGGGCGTTCCAGCCGCGACCCGAGGCGGTGCGCACCTATCAGGCGCTTTACCGCGAGGTTTACCGCGAGCTGTATCCGCGCCTGCGGCCGCTGTACCGGCGCCTGCGCACGATCGCCGGCGAGCCGCCCGGATCCTTAACAGGCCGTTGAAAAAATCCCTACCGAAGCGGCCACCTGCCCGTTGGCGTTGTCCCGAAGCCAGCGCAAGGCATTTTTCTCGGCTCCGACAGCCGCTTCGGCCCCTCTTTTGGGGGCTGCT
>Ga0070740_10001492_pt1 | contig 31857 bp, 30 predicted proteins | sample Coa_R2_FD_67286 | JGI IMG/M metagenome (GOLD analysis project Ga0070740, IMG submission 67286) | Surface soil microbial communities from Centralia Pennsylvania, which are recovering from an underground coalmine fire - Coalmine... | ecosystem: Environmental > Terrestrial > Soil > Unclassified ...
GGCCAGCCGGGGTCGCCATTGGCGGCGAAGGCTACCCAGGCAGCATGCATGGCGCTGGCAAGCTCCTGGGGTCCTGCAGGGCCGACCAGCGCCTTGTTCGCATCCTGGTGCAAATTATCGAAGACAAAGGCCAGCTCCAGCGCGTGACAGGCCCCCAACCGTCCATCAAATTGCGGCGAGCGCCAGGCGAACTCGTACATATAGGCCGGTTCGCCATGACTCACACGGGCCTCGGCCAGGCGAATGGCCGGTACGCGGAAGAACCAGTCGGTGACGATTCTGGCAAAGAGCTCACCGGGACCGGCGCCGGGATAGAGGTCGCGGTAGGTGCTCAGCAGTTCCTCCAGGGGCACCTCGTATCCCATGCTCAGCCCAACCAGGGCGTTTTCACCCAGCGCATCAATGACGCCTGGAGGCACCAGGAAGAAATGGTACTCGTCGGTATTGGTGCCCACCATCACCTCAACGCCGGCTCCGGCCCCGGCGGCGATCAGTTTGATCGGCAGATCCGGCAGAGTATCGCCGTCGATCACCGGTTCGTGCGGCATCAGATTGACGGTTACTTCGCGCCAACGCCGGGGATCGGGCTTTGTCGCGACATCGTTGGCCAGTTCGACCTGGGCCTGGATGAGCCGCTCGACAGGCAGGCTGGCAAATGCCTCGGGCGTGGCCTCGACACCCAGCTTCTCTGCAATATACTGGCCCATCAGCCGCGAGGTTTCCAGCGGAAGGGCGTGATGGCCGGCCCCGCTCTGTGCAATAACCCGGCGAAATAGTCCCTGTGCGGGCGGCATGGCGAGCAGCGTCGCAACGCTCATGCCGCCCGCCGACTCCCCAAAGATCGTGACATTGCCGGGATCGCCCCCGAAGGCTGCGATGTTCTCCTGCACCCACGCAAGCGCAGCAATCTGGTCGAGCAGTCCGAGATTCGCGGTTCCAGGACCTAAATAGAGAAAACCCTCGATCCCCAGGCGATAGTTGACGGTGACGCACACCACGCCATCGCGCGCGAAATGCGTGCCATCATAGGTGGGAATCATGCCCGTGCCATTCCTGAACGCGCCCCCATGAATCCAGACCATCACCGGCAGCCCGGCTGTCCCCGGATCGGGCGTCCAGACGTTGAGGTTCAAGCACTCCTCCCCCGGCTGGACCGGCTCCGGCAGAAGCCTGTCGAATGGCGGAGCGTAAGGAGGCTTGGGCACGGTTGGACCATAGGCCAGCGCGTCGCGCACGCCATCCCACGCTTCCACAGGCTGGGGCGGACGAAAGCGGTTCGCACCAAACGGCGGGGCCGCATAGGGAATCCCCTTAAAAGCAACAACCCCCTCAACGCTCTCTCCACGCACCAGACCACTACGTATTCTGACAACGGTTTCCATAAAAAACCTCCTTGTGGCACCTGGTTCATCTATCAGCAGCTATGCTCAAGTATATCACGTTCGGTCAGATAGCAAGGCAGACCGCCTGTTTGACAAGCCTGATCCTGGGCCACATAATAGAAAAAAAAGAACCCGGCCAGCGGTGAGGAAGAAGAGAACGTACATGACCAGGCCCATCTACGTGATTGGACATAAAAATTCAGATATGGACTCGGTTGCCGCTGCCTACGCCTATGCTCGTCTGCTCCAGTTGCAGGGTGAGAGCGAGGCCCAGGCGGCCCGCCATGGCGTGCTGAAACCGGAGGTCCGCTTTGTGCTCGAACGCTACCAGGTCGAGCCGCCAGAGGCGATCGACGACGTGTATTTGCAGGTGCGCGATGTCATGCGGCGCGGCATAACCTGCGCCTACCTGGATCAGTCGCTGCTGGAGGCAGGGCTGCTGCTCCAGGCGCACAACCGGCGCTCAATGCCGGTCATTGACAATGAAAATAAAGTGCATGGTCTGATCACCACCGACGATTTTGCCAAGCTCTTCTTTGATGGCATGCATCCCCAGGGGGTGAACCGCATTCCCTTGAACAAGCAGAACCTGGTCAAAGCCCTGCAAGGACGAGTGCTCGTCGAGGGCAGGCGTCCACTCGGCGAGCGTGTGCTGGTTGGAGCGATGCAGGCCGAAACGATGGCTGACTATCTCGAGCCTGGCTGCCTGGTGATTATCGGCGACCGCGAGGACGCGCAACTCACCGCGATCGAGCATGGGGCGGCGGCGCTTGTTGTAACCGGCGATCTGCTGGTCTCCGAGCGCACTCTGGCCGCCGCGCGCCAGCAGGGCGTGCTGATTATTAGCACCGGCTACCATACTTTCGATACCATCCGCCGGATTAACCTGAGCATCAATGTTGAGCATATTATGCGCCGCGAATTCGACTACTGCCATCCCGAGGACCAGGTGAGCGAGATCGAGGGCCTGTTGATGCGCCGCCGCTCCTTGCCTGTGGTGGACAACGATGGTAAGCTAGTCGGCTTTCTCTCGCGCACCGATCTGATCAAGGCCAGACCCAAGCGGGTCATCCTGGTGGACCACAATGAGCGTTCCCAGGCCGTCGATGGCATCGAGGAGGCCGAATTACTGGGCATCATCGACCATCACCGCATCGCCGATGTGCATACCCAGAAGCCAATTATGTTTCGCGCCGATCCCGTAGGGTGTACCGGCACGATCATTACCGGACTGTACCGTGAGGCGGGCATCGAAATCCCTCGCGAGGTGGCCGGTCTGCTGCTCGCCGGCCTGCTCTACGATACCCTGATCCTGCGCTCGCCTACCTGCACGCCGCGCGATGAGCAGGTCGCCGAGGAACTGGCGCGCATCTCCGGCGAGGATATCAACGCCTACGGGCAGGAAATCTTCGCCGCTGCCGCCTCCGAACTCGACGAGAAAAGCGCCGAAGAATTGCTGACACTCGACTTTAAAGAGTTCACCATCCAGAATGCCCGCTTTGCCGTCGGCACCGTCGAAACGGCCAGCCCGGCCACCATCGAGAAGCGCAGCCAGGAACTGCTGCAAACCATGCGCTGGCTGGCCCAGGAGCGCAACTATGCCTCCTTCCTGTTCATGATCGTTGACATCCTGAACCTGCGCTGCCATCTCTTAATCTACGGAGGCGAGCGGGCCGCCGCAGAGACCTTTGGCGCGCCTCTGGAGCCCGATGGGCATACTATTATCGTCGAGGGGCTGGTCTCGCGCAAAAAGCAGGTCGTCCCGCAGCTCGCGCGCATCCAGGCCGCTCTCACATACCGGGCATAGCGACAAGCCAGGTTGCCGCGTTCCACAGATTTGTGAGACAAAGACCCTGACGCGCGGACCACCGCGCCCACATGCTTTCCGCCAGCTTCGCCCCTTTCTCCTCCGCCCGCAACTCGGCGACAATACGCCTGACTCAACGCTGCCTGAGGAGCCAGACGATCAAGCTGCACACAATGGTGGCACATTCTTAGAGAAGCTGTAACTCCCCGGTAATGTCCTCGCTCCATAGAATCCTTGCATTACTACTAATGCTCCGGCCTTCAGATAATAGTTTCCCTTGCACCAGGGAAAAAACAACGAAAGGATGCACGATTCAATGAGCGAGCAACGTTCTGTCTTCGTCAGTCCAGGGAGACATTCCCTGTCCTTCAGTGCCTATGCGCGGGGCGCTGAAAGGAGAGCCCTGACCTGCCCGCACTGTGAGGCCCAATGCCAGGCAGCAGGCAGAGTGAAAAATAGCTGGTACGCGCTGTGCAGATGTGGCACGTATATCCAAACCTGCGAGCAACTTGAGGACTATTACGATTAGTGCGGCTCCTTGCCTGATCTCTTATAGATCGGCAAAGAATGCGAGCATGCTTCAACTCCGAGCGCTCACCGGTGGCGACGGAGCGAGCGAAGTGCGCCGTCTGTTCCACTCACTCTGGGGAACGCGGCGCGCTCCGCTTCAGGGGCAAAACCATGAACCGGAACTGAGAGAAGTTTGAAAGGATTGTCTCTATGGGGCAGCATGACAGTGGATATCAGTCTATTAATGCATACGGCGTGATTGGGAATTGTCATTCCGCCGTCCTGGTGGGTCCAGATGGTTCCATCGATTGGGGATGCTTGCCGGACTTTGACAGCCCGGCGATCTTCTGCCGCCTGCTGGATTGCGAACGGGGAGGATATTTCCAGCTAGCCCCCGCTGATACCAGCATTTCTGGCGTCCAGAGCTACCTGCAAGGGAGCGCCGTTCTCCAAACCAGATTCAGCAGCCTCACCGGTGAGATTGTGCTCACCGATTTCATGCCGGTTGAAACCTTGCGCGCATGGCCCTGTCAGGAAACACAGAACCGCTCCTGGATACTCGTCCGGCGTCTTACATGCACATATGGCCAGTTACCTGTCAGAATGCTTCTGAAAGTTACCCCGCAGTATGCAGCGAGTGCGAGTAATATCGCTCTGCTGGACAACAGCAGCGTCGTTGTCTGCGGGGATGGCCAGTACGTCGGCCTCTTCATTGCCGGGCAGCCATCTCTTCCTTCGTTTCCCATGCATGTAGAGCGCACTGAAGAAAGGCTTCATCCGGTCATCGTCGCGCAGTTCACGCTCCATGAGGGAGAAGAGCTCTTCTTTGCCCTGGGCGCAGGCAACAGCCCTCAGGATACATACAGGCTGGTGGAGAAGGAACTGCCCGGACGAGACTTTGCGGCGGAGCTGGAACATACTCTACAACGCTGGCGCGCATGGCTGGCCAAATGCACCTATCATGGCCCGTACAAAGAAGCAGTCCACCGCAGCGCGCTCACACTCAAGATGATGACTTATGCGCCCACCGGGGCAATTGTGGCCGCACCAACGACCTCCCTGCCGGAGACGGTCGGAGGAGAGCGCAACTGGGATTACCGCTACACCTGGTTGCGCGACGCCTCTTTTACCCTTAGCGCGCTCAGCCGCCTCGGTTTTACCGACGAGGCACGCGCTTTCATCCACTGGCTCTGTTCATTCGCCTGCGCAGGGAAAAAGGAGCCCCAGGTCATGTACGGCATTCGGGGAGAGCCGCACCTGCCCGAATATGAACTCTGGCATTTGAGCGGCTATCGCGACTCGCATCCCGTGCGTGTCGGAAATGCTGCGGCAGGTCAGAGGCAACTTGACATCTTTGGGGAAGTACTCGACTGTATCTATCTTTCCTTGTCACGTGAGAACAACAGGTCTGTCCGTGAGCAGATCACCGGTCCCATGTGGGAGGTGGCCCGGCGCTTCATAGAATATGTATGCGCGAACTGGCAGGAGCCGGATGCGGGGATCTGGGAGGTGCGGGGAGAGCAACGCCATTATGTCTATTCCAAAGTTATGTGCTGGGTCGCGCTCGATCGCGGGATACGCCTGGCCGAGCGTTTCCACTTGAAAGCCGATCTGGCCCGCTGGCAGCGCCTGCGGGATCAGATTCGCCTGAATATTCTGACGTATGGATACAACAGTAGCAGCAAGACCTTTACTCAGACCTATATGAGTAACGTTCTGGATGCCTCCTGCCTCTATCTGCCCCTGGTTGGGTTCATTGCCGCTGATGATCCGCGCATGCGCTCTACGGTGGATGGTATTATCGATCAGCTCACGGATGAACATGGCTTTGTCTATCGCTATCACAGCGACGACGGGTTGACCGGCGCAGAAGGCACCTTCCTGATGTGTACGTTCTGGCTGGTAGACAACCTGGCGCTCCAGGGACGTGTGGACGAGGCCAGGACCCTCTTCGAGCGAGCGCTCGCCTGCGCAGGGAAAACTGGCCTCCTTTCTGAGGAGGTTGCTCCGGCGACCAATCAGGCTCTCGGAAACTATCCCCAGGCGTTCTCTCATCTCGCGCTCATCCACAGCGCGCTGAACTTGCAGGCTATCGAAACAAGGCTGGCCGCGTCAGCAGCCGAGGTTCCGCTGGTTGCGGCATGATCTCGAGCAGGGAGTGTGACCTTAAAAACGAGGTAAGTAGAGGGAAAGGGCGAAAGGGAAAATTTCTATTACAAATAACGCTCATGGGCGTGTCGTTCACGCTTATCTGAGAAAGGAGACGTTCGTTTGAAGAAGGTCCTCGATTCTTTGCTCCGTGGCCTGGCGGCGGGACTTGTCCTGTACGGGCGCTACACCTCTGGTATCTATTGGGATGGTCCTGATGACTGGTACTATCTGTTTTATGGAGATCGCCAGATTAGCGGGCGAGTACGTTGAAAGGGACCGCCCGCTCCTCCCATCGAGAACTCGGACCCGGGGGAAACTGATGGCATGTCATCGATTCCCCTGTGGTCCGAGAGCATTCATCAAACACAGGACAGGTCGGTCAAAGAGGTCGCCACATCGGCCAGTAAAAGCGTTCACCACAGCGGTATGGATGACTTGCGGTTACTGCGCACCTCTCGCTTATTGCGCTGTATGACAGTGCTTTTTATCAAAGCCAGCGGTCCACCACATATGCCGCTCAGCAACTGGCGCATGATACGCTTCGTGGCTCTCTTCTCTCCCTCCCAGCCAAGTAATTCTCCCCATTTTGGAGCAGCGGCTTCAGCCGACAGATTTTTCTTCGGCGACTTTTTCGGTCTGCCTTCTGCACGTATAAAGAAGAAGAGTCTAGAGAACACGTGTTTCATGAAATGGAGAGCAATGGAGGGATATTGTGCAATGCACTTCAACAGCACCGCCAGAACGCTGAGGCCGTAGCCGTGTATTTGCTTTTCCACGCCGGCGAAATCAGGGCGATCGAGGTGGTACACCAAGGCGGCAGGTTCATAAACATAGGTGCCACCATGCATATTCGCGTGAATAAAGACCTCGACATCTTCAGCGGCCTGCGTCGGGGTACCGGGACCAAGCGCGGGATCAAATCCCCCGATATGGCGCAGGAACGCGGCAGTTGCTGCCATATTGACGGAACCTCCCAGGTTGCCCATAAGATGTCGGTAGTACAAATGGCTTTCAACGATTTCTGGAGAGAAGATCCTGCGCATTTTTGCCCTGTCCCCCATGCCCCTGAAGTACGTCGCGAACCAGAGCTGTGCTAGCGTATCCACGCGCAGGGGGCTGACCGAGCCGGTAACGCAGACGACCCTCTTCGCCCGGCCAAAGGCCCGCACAAGTTCGGTTAACCAGTGGACATCGACCACGGCATCGTCGTCGGTAAAAGCCAGTATCTCGCCCTTCGCCTCCATTATGCCCAGATTGCGCGCACGCGATGCCCCCGGTTGCTTGTTGACGAGATAACGGACGCGGGGATCATCGCTATAGAATTGCCTGATAAGATCGGCGGTGGCCGTCGTGGTTGGAGCGCTATCCACAATCAGAATTTCATAGCAAGGATACTGCAATTTTACCAGGGCGCTTAGACAATCGGCCAGGCACTGCGGATGATCGCGCGTCGGAACAATGACGCTTACAAACGGCGCATGGGCTAAAAATGCTTCTCGTTCTTTGAGGCAAAGGGGAAGCTCAAGAAAAGGCAGGCCACTGGTATCAAGGCTGGCAGGAAGTGGGAGACCATCTCTTTGCAAATGCTGGCGAATCTGGTCTGCAAAAACGTCCCAGATGCGCGGGGCATACGCCTGCGGACTTGCCTTTCCATTCGAAAATGGCACCTCTATCATGCCGAGCGGCTGAGTATGAAGACGAATCATGCAGTATGCGCGTGCGTAATACGTCCCTGTCACTTCATCGATCGCCGAGAGGGTATCGAGTGGTTGACTGATCTCTATTTCAAGAATACGGGCCGGTAAGAGACCCGAAGCCCGGTCTTGAGAAACTTCCGTCGGCGTTGCTGTCTCGAGCATATGCTTTTTCTCCTGTTCCTTGCATCAGGTAATGTCTGGCTCTCAGTATGTATGGGTGCTTGCTCAACCTCTTGCGGTGAAGTCGCGCGCTCCTGAGCCGAAAAAGGCGGTGGTTTCTGGAATCCGACGTTTGTTCAGCCACCTGGTAGAGCGTAGTAGGCAGGTTTTACTTCTGAGTCACCGCATTTGTAAGAGTCCGGTTAGTGCGATGAGAGAATCTAGCAGTAAGCAATTAAGGAAGGGCAGGCTGTCGGGCGTTCGAAAAGCGTTCACTGTGCTGAAAAGGAGGATGCATGTGTCTCTTCCTATGCAGGGAATGCTCGTTTCGCGGTCATTCTCGCAGAGTCGTGAAGATTGCTGTACCGGCTATCACTCCCTAGAATCCAAAGTTGTTCTTCGGTGAAGAGAAAGAGAGAAGTAGGAACAATGACATCAACGCCTCACAATCCTCCTGCGATTGAGGTTCATGACCTGACCAAACGCTATCCCAGGGCCGAGACCAATGCCGTGGATGCCATCTCTTTTACCGTCCAGCGGGGCGAGATTTTTGGCTTACTGGGACCAAACGGCGCGGGAAAGACAACGACGATTGGAATGTTGACCACGCGGGCTATTCCCAGCAGCGGAACCGCCCGCGTCATGGGGATCAACGTTGTAAGCGATCCCATCGGCGTCAAACAAATCATTTCGGTTGTTCCTCAGCGCATCAATCTTGATCTCAGTTTGAACGCTCGCGATATCCTGACCTTTCATGCAAGCTATCATGGAGTGCCAAAGGCCGAACGCGATAAACTCGCCGACCTGTTGCTGGCAGAGTTTGGCCTTGAGAAACGCAGCAAGGATAAAGTAAACCACTACTCAGGAGGTATGGCTCAGCGGGTCATGATTGCGCGCGCGATGATGCATCTGCCGCAGGTGCTGTTTCTGGATGAGCCGACAAACAATCTCGATCCTCAGGCTCGGCTGTTTCTCTGGGAGCGCATTCGCGCCCTTCAGGAGCGCGGCATCTCTATCATGCTGACAACCCACGATATGGAAGAGGCCAGTCGCCTGTGTGACCGCATTGCCATTATGGACCACGGACACCTGCTCATCTGCGATACCCTCGCGAAATTGGAGGAACTGATTCCTGGAGGAACAACCCTTGAGCTGCGGGTCAGTATGCCGAAGCCGGCCCTGGCTGTCGTAGGCCAGAGCGGCGAGGCAGAGCATTCACCGGACGGTTCCCAGCTCCGGCAGGTGCTGAGTTCGCTTCCGGGCGTGGCGAGAGTGGAGGAAGTTGCGCCGGCCAAAAAGGCAGAGACCCGGACCGATCTTACCGTGTTTCGCCTCTACGCGGAAGACGCTCCTGCGCTCATTCCCCAGGTAGTCCATGTCATTACCGAATGGAACGCTGAACTCCGGGATCTGCACCTTGCTCGCCCTAGCCTGGAGGATGTCTTCATTTACCTGACAGGAAGGAATTTACGCTCATGAGTACCATTGCTCCAAACTCGGCAACCGAATCAATGTTCGGCCTGGTTGTGCGACAGAGGCCGCGCGTGCTCACGATAAGCATCGCCTTCTGGCATGTTTTGCGGCGCGACGTTACTGTAACCGCCCGAGGGTTCATCCCTTTTATCATTCAGGCGCTGGTAATGCCTTTCTCTTTTCTCTTCATTTTCGGAAGGGTCCTGCCGGGAGCAGGAATGACACAACGCATCTTTCCCGCGATTTTCCTGCCAGGGGTGCTGGGCCTCACGATCTTCATGAGCAGCCTGCAGGCGATGTCTCTCTCGCTTATGTTAGACCTGGACGGCAATCACGAAATTGATGATCGCCTGCTTGCTCCGCTGACCGTGGGCCTGGTTGCCCTCGAAAAGATTATCTATTCCGCCTTCAGGGCCCTGGTGACAGCGGCGCTCACGCTGGGCCTGGCCTACGTGGTTTTAGGGCCAGAGTACCAGGTCCGCACAGACAACATTGGGCTTATTCTCGGCGTGGCAACCTTGTATGCACTGGGAAGCGCGGCGCTGGGCCTGGTCATCGGTGCGGCCCTCTCTGCAGATAAGATTTACCTGCTCTTTACGCTGATTTTCAGCGCGACCGTGTATGCCGGGTGCGTCTATTATACCTGGAGCTCGATCGCTTCGCTCAAGGTCTTGCAGATCATTACCCTGTTCGATCCCTTGACCTACGCCTCAGAGGGACTGCGCTATGCTATGGTCCCCTCTATCAACGGCCAGGCTCTCGCTACCCTTCCAATCGGCTGGTCGATCCTCGGTTTGAGCCTCTCGTTCCTCGCTTTCCTTTTCCTGGGGATTCGCCTGCTGCGCAAAAGAGTAATCGCATAGGGGTGGGCCTTCCTGATCCTCATTCCTGTTGAGTGCCTGCGCGGCGACAGAGCCGCCGACCGGAGAAACTCTGGTCGGCGGCTCTGCTATGCAACCTGCGAAAATGGAAGGCCATTACGAGACGGGATTAGGGGGAGATGGCACTACCGGCTCGCTCTGCCCTCCCAAACGCCTGCGGGCCGTCTCAAGCCGTCCCGCCACAGGGATATGCCTGGTAGCCGCGGCCAGGCCGATCACAGGCATATTGTCGTAGACCGCCTCGTAGCGTGCCGCATCGATGAAGAACGTTTCATACCACAGACCGACGCTTCCATCCGCGCCGGGCGATGTCTCGTAGCGGTTCCATAACGCCTGATACCCGTTGCCCTTGCTGCGAGCAAAACGCTCCAGATCCTCAAATGAGCGCCAGTACTGGATGATGCCGATGCCACTCTGCCAGTAGAACAGCATTGGGAACCCCCCAAGCAATCCCGGCACCTGCGAGCGCAGCAGATCTCGCAGGAGAGGAACGGTGGTGCGCAGCGTCGGAATCCATTTCCAGAAGTGGAAAGGACGATTGACGCGAATCCCCAAACGTAAGACGACAAAGGGTCCATCAACCTGTGCCGTGAATCGTCCTGGCTTAACTTCAGCCATATCTCGTCTCCTTTCATATGCCGAGGCGGTCCGTTCAAAAGGAAGTGTTAGAGGGTGGTGCTGGATGGAGATAGCTCGACCGGCGAAGCTTCCTCGCCCAGGCGCAGGCGCGCGCCCTGCTGTTCAGAAACAGGAACATGCTTTGCTGCCCTGCCCAGACCAAAGAGTGGCATATTGTCATACCTGGTCTCCTGGCATCCTGGCCTGACAAGAAAAGCCTCATGCCAGAGACCAACACTCCCTGATGCGCCAATCGACCGGTTATACCAGCGCCAGCCTCGCAAATGTGGATGTTTCTTGCTGCGCGCGAACCGTTCGAGATCATCAAACGAGCGCCAGTACTGGATGATCCCCACGCCGGGCCGAAAGAAGAAAGCCTGCGCTCCCAGGAAGCCTGCCGCGCGATGGCGCATCAGACTATAGACCATAGGAGCCGCCACCAGCACTGTGGGAATCCATTTCCAGAACAGGAAGAGGTGGTTAACGCGTACTCCAAGGAACAGCACCACATATGACTCTGTTATACGGGGCGAGACCAGCGCAGTGTAACGCCCCGGAAAAATCTTCGCCATGTTGCTTCCTTTCCTTGTTTGCTGTCCGCCAGACCCGTTTCGTATACCCGCTCTCTGCTGGCTTGTGAAACAGATCCAGCATCTCTAGTCCAAAGGGGCGCCCCTGGCTGCACCCCTTTAGTGTTGAGGCAAACGGCCCAGCAGGCGGGAAAGCGCCTGTTCGAGCGCACATGCAGGTGTCGGGCTGGCAGTCTTCGCTCTCCAGCCGATAAAGCCGTCGGGGCGTATCAGCACAGCGCCATCCTCGCGCACTCCGTAGGCATCAAGGAAGCGCCGACCCCGGTCAACGAGATCTCCCCGCTCTCCAATGTGATACATATCCAAAGGCAAATCCATGCGCCGGGCAACATCGCCGGCGGCTCTGCACCAGGTCTCGCCGGCGGCTCCAACGAAGAGGACAAAGTTCCGGCCCAGCAGATCGATCGTCGAAAGCTGCTCGTTGTTGCGCGTAACAATCACGTGAGGGGCGCGCGTGCCGGGGCGTCCACTCGGATGATGCGGATCTTCACACCACGCATCATCCTTGTCATCCTCAAGCACAACGTCTGAATGGTAGCGATAGCCGAAAGCAATAGCATCGTAGTCGAGAATCGGCACCGTCGGTTTATCCGTGGGAACCCCATTAAAACGGGTAAACATCGCAAAGGACTGCTCAACCGTATATCGGACGACCGGTTGCCGCTCGACGGTATAGCTTGGAAGCAGCGCAGGACCGGCCTGCCCCTGGAGCGCGCGAGCCAGCTTCCAGGCCAGGTTATACGCATCGGCAATGCCGGTATTTGCCCCAAAGGCACCAGCCGGCGGCATGACATGTGCCGCATCGCCAACAAGGAAGATGTTCTCCTGCTGAAACGTTGCGGCGGCCCAGGCTGCGGGGGACCAGGAGCTTACATTGAGAATCTCGATGGGCAGGTCGGGAAGACCAATCGCCGCGCGTATCATCTCGATTCCGCGTTCCCCGGCAAAGTCTTCCTCGCGCTCGCCCTGGTCTGGATAGAAAGGCGCAAAGAGCGCGAAGCCCTGGCCGTTGCGGGCAAAGACCAGCGAGGTTCCTGGGCGAACAGAGGGGTTGAGGATAAAGCAGACGGCAAGCCTGCGCCCGCGCAGAGCAGCCTGCACGTCGGCGGCGAAGAGAATGCTGAGTTGGTGTCCAAGAATACCTGGACCATAGGTCTTGGTCCCAAGCTGCTGGCGGATACTGCTGCGGTTCCCATCGGCAGCGACCAGGTAGCGCGCCCGCACGGTGCGCTCCGTCCCGCTAGCGCGATCTCGAATCACCGCACGCACTCCCTCGGACTCCTGTGCAAAAGAGACAAGTTCGGTAAAGAAGCGAAGATCGCCGCCTAGCTCCTCCGCACGCGCCCGCAGCACCGGCTCCAGGGCGTCCTGGCCGATGATACAGCCGGATAGCGGACTGATCTCGCTGGAGGTGGTATCTTGCGTGATCGAGTGCAACTCCCGGCCTGCCAGGTTCTCCGCGCGCACAATACTGCTGCGCTGAAAATCGGCAGGAGCCTGGCGACGAATAGCCTCCTCCACCCCGACCGAGCGGAAGAACTCCATCGTGCGCATATTGAAATTGAAAGCGCGCGGATGGGGCGAGATCCCGGCATGGCGTTCCACCAGGAGAGAGGGCACTCCATGCCAGGAGAGAAAGATTGACAGAGAGAGACCGACCAGGCTCCCACCCACGATGAGCACCGGCGTCGTCTCATCATATACAGATGTGTGTTCGTGTAAAGAGTCCATACAGTATTTCTTTCCTTTATTACTCGTATTACTCGACAGACGGGCCGTGTCTTCCTGCCCTTGAGCCTGTTCCCTCGGCGACCTCCCCGGCTCTTTCTCCCCGGCTCAGGGGAGTGAGGCTAGATATGAACGCGAGCAAACTCTTGCAAGGCGTCGGCGGCGCGCACATATCCACCGGCTCTCTGTATCGCCTCCCGCATCTGCAGGACGCGGGTGTAGTAGGCGGGATCGTTACTGACGCGCGTGACCGCATCACGCAGTATCTGCGCAGTCAGACCCTTTTCATCGAGCATGATTCCCAGACCGAGTTGTTGCACGCGCATGGCGTTCACCTTCACATCAGAGGTGGCCTGGGGCACAACGACCAGCGGCACCCGCTGCGAGAAGGCTTCGATGATGGTCGTCATGCTGCCGTGAGTAACGCAAACGTCCGCGTACTTGAGCACCTCCAGTTGAGGAACATAGCCGCGCACGATAAAGTTCGCCGGAGGAGTGTCTAACTTCTCGCGGTCCACATTCTGACCAATCGACATCACAACCTTCCAGCGGGTATCGGCGAAGGCGGCAAAGCAGAGATTGAAGAAGTCAGGCCGGTTGTTATAAACGGTCCCATGCGAAATGTAGAGAACCGGCTGGCCCTCAAGCTGCTCAAAAGGAAACTCCACCTGTTCTTTACGCGGAGCGATAGATGATCCTACAAAACAGAAATGCTCGCCGAAGGACGCCTCATCTATCTGGAAAGCACGGGGGATGGTCACGATATTGAGCGCCTCCTCATGGGTAAAGATGCTTTCCAGAGCGAACGGCTTGATATGGTAGAGTGCGCAGGCTTTCTCCATTGAAGCCTGAAATGCCGCCAGCCCTGCAGGATCGTGCAAGGCATTGGCGCGAAAAATCTGGACAAGCTGCGGGGGAAAAGCAAAGATCATGCGGAAATTCACCGCTGGCACCTGCAAGATTTCAGCCGCGAGCCTGCCGGTCAAACACATCGTTTCGTAGACGATACAATCAGGCCGCTCTGCCCGCACGTCCTCCAGAATTTGCGGAAGAACAAAGAGACTCTCGTCGAGCATGTACATTGGCAGGCCAACCAGCTTGCCGGAAGAGGCAGCGGTCTTATTGATTTGCTCAATCTGCGACTCGTAGCTGCGGAAAGTCGCACCTGTTGCCTCTATCTCCTGTTTAAATGTATCGGTGAGATAGTAGATTACCTCTTCGCCGCGCGCCACCAGCTCTCGCACGATGGGAAATGTCGGGTTCGCATGTGAGCGGAGCGGGATGCTAAAAAAAATGAACTTTGCCATAAATTGTCTCCTTTCGTTCAGACCCTTTTTCAAAAGACGGTAGCGCAAAAAGCTTACGCGTCAATCACCCTCTCTGTAAGGGGCGGGTTAGTGGGAAAGTCGATGGTAGAGACAAAGTAGAGGCAAACGGCTGAATGGGAGCAGTAGTCAAATGAAAGCATTGATACTCAGTGGAGGAAAAGGCACACGCCTGCAACCGATTACTCACACCTATGCCAAACAACTGGTGCCGGTTGCAAATAAGCCGGTGCTGTTCTATGCGCTGGAAACCGTCGTGGCGGCGGGTATTGCGGATATTGGCATTGTAATAGGCGAAACAGGCGAGGAGATCCGGGCCGAGGTCAAGGATGGGAAAGCCTTCGGCGCAAATGTTTCCATTACCTATATCCAGCAGGATCAGCCCTTGGGACTTGCACATGCTGTGAAGATCGCGCAGCCCTTTCTCCAAAAGGAACGCTTCTTAATGTTTCTGGGAGACAACTTTATTGAAGAGGACATCAGCGCAGTTGTCCAGCGTTTCGGCGCTCCAGAGTATCCCGCTCATGCGCAGATCTTTCTCAAGCAAGTACCCGATCCCCGGCAATTGGGCGTAGCGGAGCTTTGTACTCCTGATGGCCAACCGATCACGGGCGACAGCAGTTTTGAGAATGAAATGTTGCGCATCCGGCGCCTGGTGGAGAAGCCGCGAGAGCCAGTGAGTGACTTCGCGCTGGTGGGCATCTATCTTTTTGATGAGCATATCTTCGCAGCAATTGACGCAATTCGGCCCTCGCCGCGCGGCGAGCTTGAAATTACTGATGCAATCCAATGTTTGATTGAGCGCGGTTTCGTGGTACGCCCGCACGTAATTACGGGATACTGGATCGATACCGGGCAAATGCAGGACATGCTTGATGCCAATCGGGTGATTCTCAGTCGCGCGCGGCGCTCTATTGCTTCAAGCGCCAGCATTGATCAGCAATCACGGGTCTATGGGGACGTGATTCTGGAAGAGAATGTGCGCCTCATTAACAGCGTTGTGCGTGGTCCCTCAGCAATTGGTCGCAATGTGACCTTAACGAACAGCTACATCGGTCCGTTCACTGCGATTGCCCAGGATAGCGTCATCACCAGCAGCGAGATCGAACATAGCATTGTTCTGGAAGGATGCCGCATCTTCAATATTGAACGGCGCATTGAAGACAGCCTGATTGGGCGCCACACCGAGATCTATCCATCCACCACAAGGCCACGGGCCTACAAACTGCTGCTGGGCGATCACAGTCGAATCGGCGTCTTGTAAACACGGAAAGGGAGCGATATGCGTATCCTCGTCACCGGTGGAGCTGGCTTTATTGGCAGCAATTTTATCCATATCTTGCTGGCAGAATATCCCACCTATGAGGTGGTCATTCTCGATAAACTGACCTATGCAGGCAATCTTGCCAATCTCTCGTCCGTACTCTCTCGCAAAAACTGCACCTTCCTGCAAGGGGATATCACCGATCGTGCGGCGGTAGAGGAGGTCATGCGCGGCTGCCAGGCAGTCGTGCATTTCGCTGCTGAAACTCATGTGGACCGTTCTATTCTCACGCCCGATGTATTCCTTACGACCAATGTGATGGGGACGTTTACCCTCCTGGAGGCCGCACGCGCCTGTGGCATTGCACGCTTTATCCAGATCTCCACCGACGAGGTTTACGGGAATGCACTGTCGCCCGAAGGGGTGAGTCGTCCCTCGCTGGAGACCGATGCACAGCGTCCGATGTCGCCATATGCGGCGAGCAAGGCTGCCGCCGATAGCCTGGCCTATTCTTACTGGACAACCTATCGCCTGCCTGTGGTTATTACGCGCTGCGGCAATAACTACGGCCCGTACCAGTATCCAGAAAAGCAGCTCCCTCTGTTTATTCTCAACGCCCTGGAAGGGCGCCCGCTCCCAATCTATGGAACCGGCCAGAATAAGCGCGATTGGATTCACGTGTATGACCATGTGCGCGCTATCCTCACGCTGCTGCACACCGATGGCGCGCTGGTCCACGGCGAGATATTCAATATTGGAGCGGGCGAGGAGCGAACCATCTTGCAGAATGCGACGAGTGTGCTGGAACTCACCGGCAAATCACGGCGCTTGATCCGCTTCGTCGAGGACCGGAAGGGCCATGTGTTGAGGCACGCCGTTGACGCCTCCAAAATCAAGCGCGTTTGCAACTGGCGACCCCTTATTCCTTTTTCAGAAGGTCTTCGCCAGACTGTCTCCTGGTATCGGGAGAATCGAGAATGGCTTGCCCGCGTCCGGGAGCGGAACAACGAATTTTTACAACGGGCGTTATACCAGGGAGTGGCGTAAAACCATGACTGGAGCATTCCACCAGCAGAAAGAGAAAAAGGTGAAGCAGACCGTCGCAGTCACCGGAGCAACCGGGAAAGTAGGTCTTCACGTGGTTCGGCACCTGTTGAGAGCGGGCTACCACGTCCATGTCCTGGCACGTGCCCGCCCGGTGGCAGAGCATCCGCTTTGGCGAGAAAATTTCTCGCTGACCATCATAGACCTCGCCACACTCCCTGCAGGATCGATTGAGCAGTGGCTGGGAGCTGTTCGCCCATGTGCCGTGCTGCACCTGGCCGCGCTGGCCGACGTAGGGGCCTGTGAACGTCAGCCGTCGCAGGCGTATCTTTTGAATGTCTCTACCACGCAAACGCTGGCGCGCGCTTGCGCCGCATATAACGTTCACTTTATTCTGCTCTCTACGGATTACGTTTTCGATGGGACGCTCGATCCCGGCCTCCTCTATACTGAATATCATGCGGTAAACGCGCTGAATACCTATGGGAAAAGCAAAGTGTGGGCTGAGCGTATTATGCAGGCAGAGTGCGCACAAAAAACCCTCTGGACCATCTGCCGTACCTCAATGGTCTACGGCTCCTGCCCGGTGCAACGCCCTGATTTTGTCCGCTGGGTCCGCACGTGCCTGCAAGAGCGCCAGGCTCTCCAGGTTGCGCAGGACCAGATCAACTCGCCAACTGCGGGAATAGACCTCGCGCGAATGCTGGTCGCTGTCGTGGAGCAGCGTTTACAGGGCGTGTATCACCTGGCCGGGCGCACGTCGATCAGCCGGTATGACTTTGCGCTGAGCACCGCGCGGCACTACGGCCTCGACGAATCCCTGATTCGGCCCGTCGTAACCTCGCGATTGGAGGACAGCCCACAGCGACCACTCAATGTCGGCCTGTGCGTGGACAAGATCACCGCCGCGACGGGCATCGCCCCCATGTCTCTGGAGGAAGGTCTGGCTTTGACCTGGCTCGATGATCCGGCAAGAACGGGGATTTTATCCAATGCCAATCCCTCTCGCCGTTGGTCAGCACACGCCAGCCGGGAAATCCAGCCTGTAGGTCTGTAGTGGCACAGTTCGTATTCCATGCCGTCCCTCTCGGCACGTTAAGAAGGAGCAATGGGCATGAGCACATACAAGACATTTTTCCCGCAGGCCCTGGAAAAGCCTGCTTCGGTTTCCCCGGCTGCCGATCTCCTCGGCTGGAAAGGGCTGGAGGTCGATCATGAGCAAGGAAGAATCAGAGTCGAATTTCAGGCGAAACCGGAATTCACCAACCCGATCGGCGTCATTCATGGAGGATTTCTGACCGCGATGCTCGATGAGGCGATGGGCGGCGCGATCGCGGCAATGCTGGGCTATGGGGAGTTTGCTCCCACCGTTGAATTGAAAGTGAACTTTATCCGGCCCGCGCAGGCGGGATCGCTGGTGGCCGAAGGGCGAGTAGTTTATCGAGGCATCTCGCTCGCGTTTTTGCAGGGCGAACTGCGCACGATCGATGGGCAACTCATCGCCACCGGCTCGGCAACGGCGCAGATTCAACGAATCAGGCGCCCGGCTTCGTGAGAGGAAGGTCCATCAAAGGAAAGGCTCGGTGGTAGGTCGATCTTTACCTGCCACTCACCGCAAAGGTAAGAGCCGGGTTAGCTTTATGAGCGATCTTACAGAGAGCAAGAGTAAAAAAGAACAGGAACAATAAACGAGAAAGTTGCAGAGTCTAAGCGAGGAGGACCCTATGTCCAGTCCAATTATTCCTGGGGCCGAGCCGGTCTCTGTGACCAATGGCTCACGGGGCGGCGTGCTTCTACTCCACGGCTATATGGGCACCGTGCAGACCATCCGCGACTGGGCCATGGCATTCGCGCGCGCGGATTTCTCGGTTGAAGCGCCGCTGCTTCCCGGTCATGGCACGTCGGTCGAGGATATGCTTAATACGCAATGGTCGGACTATGTGCGCTGCGCTGAGGAGGCCCACAGCAAGCTGCTGGAGCGCCACCGCAACATCATTGTCGGGGGAATCTGCACCGGGAGCATGCTCGCCGCGTTTGTGGTCGTGAACCATCCCGAAACAACGACGGGCATGATCAGCGTCAACGGCTTTTTCAAACTGCCAAAACACTGGAACTTCGGATTTATGGAGGAGATGGCCTCGACAAACCGGCGGTTCTTCCCCTGGTTTCGTGGGAGAAGCATTGAAGATCCCAACTCACCCGCTCTGATTACCTATGAGCAGGCCCCCCTTGCGCCGATTCTCTCTATGAAGCCGGCCAATTACGAAATCTGGCCGCGCCTGAAAGAGATTCGCTGCCCGATCCTTGCCTTTAGCAGCCTGCGCGATACGGTTGTACCACCGAAAGACCCCAATACCAACGCGTGGCTCGCGGAGGTGTCCGGCCCGGTCGAACAAGTGCTGCTTGAGCGAAGCAATCACGTGGCCACGATGGACTACGACAAGGGAATCATCGAAGCTCGCTCTGTCCTGTGGGCAGAGGCGCTGATGGATAAGATACACACCCACACGTCGGAAGGGGTTGCGTGGTGAACTGGCTGTAGCGACGGGAAGTACGTCGAAAGGAGAAAGACAATGCAGGGAAAAACGTTCCTGGTGACGGGCGGGTCGCGAGGCATTGGCCGGGCGACAGTGCTTGCTCTCGCACGGTCAGGCGCACAGGTGGCTTTTACCTACAGCAGCAATCACGCGGCTGCCGAGGAGGTTATCGCGCACGCTGCTGAGTGCGGGGGGCGCGTGATCGCCAGGCAGGCAGATGTCCGGGATTATGAGCAGGCCAAACGGGTAGTCGCGGAGGTCCAGCATGAGCTTGGCGACCTCGATGGTCTCGTTCTCAACGCGGGTATCACGCGCGACGGTATTCTCGCGATGATGCCGGAGGAAAACTGGGACGAAGTCGTGGCGACAAACCTCAAGGGCATGTTTAATTATGCGCGCGCCTCTATTTACAGCATGATTCGCCAGCGTGCAGGGCGAGTCGTCTGCGTAAGCTCGGTGAGCGGGGGGCGTCTTGGCGTAATAGGACAGACCAACTACGGAGCAACGAAAGCAGCGCAGATTGGTTTTGTGAAGGCGTTAGCCAAAGAGGTCGCACAGTACGGTATTACCGTCAACGCGGTCGCGCCCGGCTTTATCGAGACGGATATCTGGCAGACCATCCCGGAGGCCAGGCGGGCACACCTGATATCGGGTATTCCTCAGCGGCGACTGGGAAGGCCGGAGGAGGTAGCAGCAGCCATCTGTTTCCTTCTCTCGGAGCAGGCCAGCTATATCACCGGTAGTGTTCTTGAGATCGATGGCGGATTGAGTGCCTAGCAGGCGTGTATTTGCAGATACACGCCATCAGAAGGAGAAAGACTGTTATGAGCGAACAAGATCTGCGGAGTGAACTGAAGAGCATCATAGCGGAGATCATTGAGATCGACGACTTCGACGATGCTGACAATTTTGTTGAGGATCTGGGAGTAGATTCGATGCTCGCCCTGGAGATCGTGGCGCGCATCGAGAAACGCTACCGGGTGCGCATTCCTGAGGAGCGTTTTGCAGAGATGCAGACGCTTAACTCGGTTGTGCATTTACTCACGGATATCATGCAGCCGGTGAACAGCTAGGACAGAACTCCCCAGGATAGGGAGCAAGGACTGTCTCTCCATGCTCGAGTACATTTCCCGGCATGGAGAGCAGTTGCCTGTTCGTCGCGCTGAGCGAGGGCAAGCCGATTGCCCCAAGGAGAGGAAAGGATGGCCCAGCGGATTGTCGTCACCGGTTTAGGTGTGCTTTCGCCCGTTGGCAACGGGCATGCTGCGTTCTGGCAGGCGTTGATTGCCGGGAAGGTTGGGACCAGGCTAATCCAGGCATTTGATACCAGCATGTTCGACGCGCATGTTGGCGGTGAGGTGCAGGATTTCGATCCCACGCAGTACTTTCGCGTGCTCGATCCACGAACATGTGCCCGCACAACTCAGTTGGGAGTCGCAGCGGCGCGCATGGCGGCAGATGATGCCAGGCTTGAAACCGCTGGCTACAGACGAGAGCGCATCGGCGTATGTATGGGCACAACTATGGGCAACGCGTCGATCGTCGAAGACGAGAATAGCCAGCGCATTTATGGCAGCCCGGCGCAGAGTGAAGAGCTTGTCTCACACTATGTTGAAACCTATATTACGGCGGCAATTGCTCAAGAACTCATGGTTGAAGGCCCCTGCCATGTGATCCCAACGGCCTGCGCGGCGGGGAATTACGCAATCGGGTGGGGCATGGATATGATTCGCGACGGACTGGTGGACGCGGCTATTGTGGGAGGGGCCGACGCGCTTTCACGCGGGTGTTTTGCGGTATTCCACCGTCTGGGCGGGATGGCGCGCGATGTGTGCCGGCCCTTTGATCTCAACCGCACCGGGATGCTGGTGAGCGAGGGCGCGGGCGTGCTCATTCTTGAGGAGTATGAGAAAGCGAGACAGCGAGGCGCGAAGATCTATGCCGAGTTGCTGAGCTATGGGCTGGCATGCGATGCACACCACCCCACTGCGCCACATCCCGACGGCATTGGCGCACAGGCTTCGATGCGGCGTGCCTTGCAGGAGGCCAATCTGAGCCTGGAAGCGATCTCGTATATCAGCGCGCATGGGACGGGGACACATGCGAACGACTCCTCAGAATCGCTCGCCGTCAGCAAAGTTTTTGGCTCAAAAGCGAACGAACTACCCGTCAGTTCGATCAAATCGATGTTAGGCCATACAATGGGGGCGGCCAGCGCAATAGAGGCGGTTGCCTGTGCGTTGGCAATCCATACGCAGATTATTCCTCCGACGGCTAATTATCAGACGAGCGATCCCGAGTGTCTACAGGCGGTGGTTCCTAACCACGCGCAGGAGCATCCTGTTGAGGTCGCGATGAGTAACTCGTTTGCCTTTGGAGGAAATATCGCCACAATTGTGATGAAACGAGGCGAGCCATGACAACGTACAATGGGCCAATCGTGATTACCGGGATGGGTGCAGTAAGCTCCTTCGGCCTGGGAACAGAGGCCGCCTGGTCGGCATTGCAGCAGGGACGGCACTACGGAACGATCATCGAGCACGATCCCTGCAACAAGCAACCGGTGTGGGGCATGCGCGTGGAGGATTGTCGCCTGGTTGATCTGCTTGGAAAACGTGGCTTGCAGTATTTGCGGCCCAGCACACGCTTCCTCCTTGGAGCATCGCTGCTGGCAATGCGGGAGGCAGGGCTGGCGGACGGGGCCACCAATCCTGACGAGTTGGGCGTTGCCGTCGGCTCGAACCTGGCGGGATTGCAGAGCATGGCTAATTACGACTATACCGCGATTGCCGAAAGCCCGCATGATACCAGTCCAATGGAGGCCCCAAATACGCTGGCGAACGCGCCGGCCTCGCATCTTGCTATTCGTTTAAAGGCGCGCGCGCTCAATACAACCCTGGCCTCCGGGCAGTGCGCGAGCCTGGACGCGCTGGGATACGCCGCGAAGATGGTGCGCGATGGACGCGCCCGGCAGGTCGTCGTGGGCGGCGTTGAGGAACTCAGCCCGGCTGCACTCTGGATTTATCGCAACTCTGGCGTGCTGGCCAGCGGATGCCTGGAGCACGCAGGCCGGCCATTTGATGAGCGAAGCACCGGCTGGCTGCCAGCAGAGGGGGCTGCAGCAGTGGTGTTAGAGCGGAAAGCCGACGCTTTGGCGCGTCAGGCTCGTCCGCTGGCTGAACTGGCCGGGTGGTCGAGTGCTTTCGCCTCCTCGCCGACGGTTGAGAAACGCGCACTGGTGTTGGGAAGAACTGCCCGCCAGGCACTCGCCGTAGCCGGCCTCGCTCCTCAGGCGATTGATGTTGTTGTCGCAGGAGCCAGCGGACTGAAACACCAGGACCAGGCCGAGGCTCTGGCGCTGCGGGGACTGCTGGCGGAAAATAAATGCACCGCGGTGGTCGCAGTCAAGGGAACGTTCGGCGAGAGCTATGGCGCAAGTGGTCTCTTCCAGGCGCTCGCTGCCACCTGTATGCTCGATCATGGTAGCATCCCTGCCACTGCAAGCCGAATCGAGAAACTTGATATCATTTTACCGGTCAGGAGCCTGCACGCTGAAACTCAAACCTGGCCGGGAAGCAAGCGGGGAACCGTCCTGCTTCTGACTCAGGATCTTTTCGGGTCGACCAGCGCCGTTGTGCTGCGTGGCTGCCAGAATTGAGGAGTACAACGATGAGCAACCTGCTTGGCTATAATGATGTCTGCCGCCTGCTGCCGCAGACCTATCCGTTCATTATGGTGGATGTGGTCGAAGAGCTGGAGCCGGGGAAACGCATCGTTTGTCGCAAGAACATCACGGGCAATGAATGGATGTTTCAGGGTCATTTCCCTGGAAACGCGATTTTTCCGGGCGTCCTGTTGATCGAGGGTATGGCCCAGGCGGCGATCCTGCTGGCGCGCGCCGGCAGTTCATCGGTAGAGGCTACATACATGCTCGCTGGGGTGAAGACGCGCTTTCTGAAGCCGGTCGTGCCCGGAGACCAGGTGCGCTTTGTCTGTGAGGTAATCAAATTCGCCAGTGTGGGAGGGATCGTGGATGCAGAGGTCTCCGTCGACGGAGAGGTTGTGGCAAAATCCCAGCTCACCTTCTCTATTCAATCTCATTAGGGAAGGAAATGTAGTGAGCACGCAGATGGCGCCGGGTCCCCGCGCCCGGCGCTCCATTCACAGATCTATCGATCGATGATTCCCCAATCCCCGCGCATGTAGCAGCGCCCCTTACGTGCTGCCAGGGAAGTGCGCGGGATCTCAATTGCTCCATATTTGCTCGGCGGTGAGCAGGCCAGCGCCTTGCTCGCGGGAATATGCAGCCGCAACCTCGTAGAGCGCGGGAGTGCCTTTGCCGGCGGCGAGCGATCCCAGGATATCCCGGTGGCGTGCGCGTGCCTGGTCGAGCGCCTCCTCCGTATCCCAGTGCGCGATATTGATAAATTGAAAGCGTGCGTTGCGATCCAGGCTCCGATGGAGCCGGGCGTCGATAAAACCAGGCTCATGCCGCAGAGCCTCCGAGCTTTTCCTCCACCACTCGAGAAAGGTTTGCTCCGTGCCGACGGGTACCTCAAAGACGTTGATGAGGACAACAGGGGTTGTCATAATCTTCTCTCTTTCTCATATATAGGACAAGGGGTTCACGACCATCTTCCAGGCCGGCGCCTCATCCCGGCCGATGGAGGCCCTTTGGGATGAGGCACTGCCAGCTTTCCGCCGGTGTGGCGGAATATGGCTGCGCGCCGTTGCGCAGGATTTTGTGAGCGACGTTGCTCATCTCTATCTGGAAGCTGGAGCCTCGCCTGCGATCGGAGGGTCGAACTCCAAGGGAAGCTCGACGAGTCCCCGCAGGAGGAAGTTTGGGCGCCAGCGCACTTCAGAGGTGGCCAGGCGCAGGTTGGGCAGGCGCTTGAGCAGGGTCGGGAAGATGACCTGGAGCTCGATGCGCGCCAGCGGACCGCCCAGGCAGTAGTGAATACCATGGCCGAAGGTCATGATCTGCTCTTTCTTCGGGCGTTCGACGTTGAGCAGATGCGGGCAGGCGAAATGCTGCTGGTCGAAGTTCGCGGCTGCCAGCATGGCAAAGATGCGCTGCCCCTTGCGAATCTGGGCCCCGTGAAACTCGATGTCCTCCGTGGCAATCCGTGGCCGCATCTGGCCTGGCGCGCTGTAGCGCAGCAGTTCCTCCACCGCGAGCGATAGAATCTCGGGCCTGGTTTTTACCAGTTCCAACTGGTCGGGATTCTGCAAAAGCGCCAGCATGCCGGTGCAGATCGCGTTGGCTGTGGTTTCATGGGCCGCAAAGACAAGCTGGGAGCAGAGGACGAAAATCTCCTTCTCGCTTAGTTCGCCGCGCTCCTCAGCCTCGACCATCAAGCTGATGACATCCTCCTGCGGCTCCCGGCGACGTTGCTCAATATATGGATGCAGCAGATCTTCGGTTTCCAGCAGATTAGCTGCGAAGCGCAAGAGGTGCTCAGTCGCCGGATATGGCGTGGAGTTGACTTTAATAATCAGGGCCGAAGCCTCGTTAAAGAGCCGGCGCGCGTCGGCATGCGCCTCCGCTGGCAGGCCAAGCAGAGCAAAGATGACCTTGAACAGCAGCGGGATGGCGAACCCGTTCATCAATTCAATTTTGCCGTGCGGCAGCACCTCATCCACGATTTCATCGACAAAGCCCTGCACGCGCGTTCTCATCTGCTCCAGGCGGCGCGTGGTAAAGGCGCGGCCCAGGATGCTCCGCTGGCGCGTCTGGTTCGGCGGGTCCATATTCAGCAGAGACTGCTCGACGTAAGGACGAATCACCTCGACCGCCGCTTTTTCCTCGTCTGAGAGCGGGCGCTTGAAAAGGTATCCAAAGGGTGAGGCAGCCGAGAGCCGGCGATCCTGTAAGATCTCGCGCACATAATCGTAGTTGGAAACCATCCAGGCGTTGAGCTGGGGATTCCAGTGAACAGGGTCGCTGGCTTGTAGATGGTGGAAGACCGGGCACGGGTTGGCTAAGAACTCCGGGCGCAGAAGGTTATCGATATCTTCTCGCACATCATGAAAGGTCTGTGTCATGGATACTCTCCCTTATCAGGCTGCCTGGCTCTGCTCTGTCTTCTCGACGCAGAAGGCGGTGGTGCAGACTTTCACGCCCTGACCTTTCCAGTACTGCTGCATCACGCCCACCTGCTCTTCATGAATCGGGGCGCTCTGCCAATCGGCCCAGGCCCGCTTATCTTCCCACTGGCTAAGCATGATGTATGAGTAGGGATCGGAGCTATCCTGGATCAGTTCGTCCCGAATAATCCCTTTGACGCTACCAACGATGGTGCGGCTGACCCGCTCAAAGGCCGCCTCGAACGCTTCTTTATCCTCCAGGCGATGAAGCCTGCCGAAAACTAAGACATAGGTCGCCATAGATGTTATGTCTACCTCCTTCTCTGTGATGCGCGTGCCCGCCTGGCTGGGGGAAGAGCGTGAGCAGGCGAGGGCGCGCTCAGAATGCTGCGATCCCGCCGACTCCCCCATCAATGGGCAGGGTTGCGCCTGTGATAAAGCTGGCCAGGTCGCTGGCCAGGAAAAGCACTGCGTTCGCAACCTCCTGCGGGCGGCCCAGGCGGCCCAGCGCCGAGAGGTACGCGTAGCGTCCACGCTGTTCAGGCGAGAGATCGCTCATCTCGCCTGTGCTGATCACGCCCGGCGCGACTACGTTGACGCGAATGCCCTTGCCGCCGACCTCCTTGCAGATCGAGCGCGTCAGGCCGATCACGCCGGCTTTGGCAGCGGTATAGTGCGCTTTTCCACGCATACCAACGGCGGCCAGGCACGCGGCGACGTTCACGATCGCGCCGCCCTCCGCCATCAGATCGAGGACGGCCTGCGTCACCAGGTAGACGCTGGTCAGATTGGTGTCCAGCGTGCGCCGCCAGGTATCCAGCGTCAGATCCTGGATATTGGCATGGCTGATGATGGACGCGTTGTTGACCAGAATATCGAGCCGTCCAAACTGCTGACGCACGCGTTCCGCCAGGCCGGCAACCTGCTGAGGATCGCTGATATCAACCGGTAGCGCGAAACTCCCGTTGCGACTCTGCTCCAGGATGGCGAGCAGGCTGGCAGTCGCCTCGTCCTCGCGCCCATAGGTGGCCGCGACCACAACCTGCTGGGCGAGCAGGGCGCTGACGATCGCCTGGGTGATCTCGTCGCCGTTACCGACTACAAGGGCGCGCTTGCCGGCTATCTCCAGATCCATTGCACTCCTCCTTCTCCTGGATCTCAGCGCACACGCGCCGGCGCCTCATGTTCCAGCAAAACATGTCCCTCCGCCGGTGAGGGGGCCAGGGGAGAGCAGAAAAAGACCAGGAAAACCTCCTCGCTCCCTTCATTGCGCAGGCGGTGCGGCTCGTTTTTGGGCACAAATACGGCGGTGCCCGCAGGCGCGATCACGGGAGCGTTCTCGTCGTCCTCGATAGTGACGGTACCCTGAATGACGTAGAAACACTCCTCGCTATACGGGTGATAATGTTTCAGAAACACCTCCCCCGGCTGGAGCGAGAAGGTGCCCAGGTAGCCCGCCGTATTGCCTGTCGTTTTCGTGCTGAGCAGTGTTTGCAGGCGACCTCCGCGCTGGTGTTTCAACGGCTCTACGCTGGAACGGTGAACGGTTGCAACCATTGGATGCTCCTTTCAGTTGCGACATCGGCATGGGTTGCCTCATGCCGGACGTTTCAAGATGACGGCGGAGTTGAAGCCGCCGAAGCCACGCGCTCCCACCAGGGCATGGCGCAGGCGTTTGGCACGCGGCGTGTCGGGCACGTAGTCGAGTGGACAGTTGGGATCGAGTTGCCGCACACCTACGGTTGGTAGGACGACGCCGTTTTGCAGGCCCAGGACGGCGCAGGCGATATCGACCGTCGAGCCGCCGTTGAAGAGGCGCCCGATCATCGACTTCGGCGCCGAGGCGGGAATATGCTTGAGCGCCGCGCCGAATACACGCTGCAGAGCTCGAACCTCGGCAATATCCCCCTCCTGCGTCCCCAGTCCATCGCAGATGATCCAGTCGATCTCCTCTGGATTGAGTTGCGCCCTCTGGAGAGCCTGCTCGATCGCGCGGGCGTAGGCCAGGCCATCGGCGGCGGGTCCACGCGTGAGGATGCCATCAAACGACTGACCCCAGCCGGCGATCTCCGCGTAGATATGTGCATCGCGCTTTGCAGCGTGTTCACGGCTCTCGATACAGAAGCCGGCTCCCCCCTCGCCGACAATCGTCCCCTGGCGCGTTACATCAAAAGGGCGATACGCATGGGGACCACATTCCGGCGAGAGTAGTCCTGAAGCCTGGTGGGAGGCAAAGGTGTAAGGCGTGAGGGGAGCCTCGCTGCCGCCGGCAATCACCACATCGCACATGCCCTGCGCGATAATCTTCGCGGCGTGCCCCAGGGCGATCGGGCCGCCGGCAGCCTCGGCACAGATGTTACGGCCATAGCCGCGAATCTTATTGCAGATCGAAACCTGCCCGATGCTCGCGGCGTAAAACCACGCGATCGACAGGTAGACGCTCACATGCTTTGGTCCCTGCGAGCCGCAGATGTGCAGTTGCTGCTGACCGTACTCATTGCCGCCGGTTCCAGCCGCAAAGACGGCGCCCACTTTTTCTGGCGCCTCGTCGCGAATCTGGACCCCGGCATCTCCGATGGCCTGCTGGGCACAGACCAGGTCGAAGTGCGTCCAGCGGTCCGTCTGGATGACAATGCGCGGGTCCAGAAAGCTTGCGGGATCAAAGTCCTTGACCGTCCCGGCAACCTTGCTGGCAAAGCGGGTCGGGTCAAATCTGGTCAGCGGGGTGATGAACGACCTGCCGCTGAGCATCCCCTCCCAGAAAGCAGGGACGCCGGTCCCGGCAGGTGTGACAACCCCAAGCCCTGTAATCACAGCTTCTTTTGGCATAGGCATAGGTCTTCCCTTTTCTCAAAAGGCGGAGAGAACCATCGCAGACTGGAAGCCGCCGAAGCCGCTGGCGGTCGAGACGATGTGTTTGATCGCCTGTTCTCTCGCCCTATTCGGAACATAGTCAAGGTCGCATTCTGGATCGGGCGTCTGATAGTTAATCGTAGGCGGGATAATGCCGTGCTTGAGGATAAGCGCGCAGGCTGCAATTTCGATGGCCCCGATGGCACCAAGCGAGTGCCCGATCATGGATTTAATAGAACTGACCGGTACGGTATAGACTTGCTCGCGCCAGACTAACTTAAAGGCGTTGGTCTCATGAAGGTCGTTCTGGCGGGTTGAAGAGCCGTGAGAGTTAATATACTCAATCTCAGCCGGAGCGATCTCCGCCATCTCCAGCGCGGCCTCGATAGCCTGAGCCATATCCTGCCCATCGCGCTGTAGCCCGGTCATATGATACGCGTTGAGCGCGCTCCCATAGCCGCGAATCTCTCCATAGATTATCGGCGCATGACGCTGCAGGGCGTGTTCCAGGGACTCTATAATCAGGAAGGCGCTCCCCTCGCCGAGCACGAAGCCGTTGCGCGTCCGATCGAATGGGCGCGACGCCGTTTTCGGCGCATCATTGCGCGGGGTTGTGCCTTTAATTGCATCAAAGGAGGCGATATTCACCGGGCAGATCCCCGCCTCGGCAGCGCCCGCGATCGCCACATCGACCTCGCCCTCGCGAATCCACTCAAAGGCGTGGGCCACGGCGTCAATCCCGGCTGTGCAGCCTGAGGAAACCGTGACCACCGGCCCCAGGACGTGGTAGCGAGCCGCAATCTCTGCACTCAGACTCGTCGGGGTCATCGCGTGGTACAGATACGGAGATGCCAGCGCGGGATCGACGTTAAATTCGGTGGCCTGCTTGCTCATCACCATGTATTCCTGCTCCAGGCGGAACGTCGAGGCAATCGCTGTCCCCACGGCGATCCCGACCCGCGTGGTATCCATGCGCGCAAGGTCCAGGCCGCTTTCAGACAATGCCTCGGCGGTGGCGACCAGGCCAAACTGCGAGTGCCGGCTGGATCTCGCAGCCTCCTCTTCGCTAAGGCCAGAGTGGTAAGGGTCCCAGTCTGGGACGGCTGCTACCACCTGCGAGCGAAAACGCTCAGGCGCGTCAATCTGAATAATCTCGGCGGTCGATTTTCCCGTAATCAGTGTATGCCAGAATGCATCTCTCCCCACGCCACCCGGCGCGACCACCCCGATGCCTGTAATCATGGCGCGTGCCATAGCCACTCTCTCCTCTCTTATATCAAAACCGTCTCCATCCTGTGGATGGAGCGGCTCTTCCTCGTTCTGCGACAATCGCTCTGTCTTTTCTGGAAGAAGGATAGTCCGCGCACTTACCCCCCACTTACAGCAGGGCATATCTGGAAGTAATTTGGCGAGCGTATCTTCAAGAGGAAGCCGGGCATGGAGTCCGCGCCTCGTTCTGGTCCTGGCGGTAAAAGCGCGGCGCATGCCGGCTCAGCATGTTTTGCATCGTCATGTCAAACAAAAAGGAGGAGAAGACTATGGTCCAGCGCTGTAGCGTGCAGCTCATGCTCGATCTCCTGCACGCAAAAGTGGGAGTACCGCTGAATACCCCAAACATCGATACCGCCTCCTGGGAAGAACTGGGCGTTGAGTCCCTGGGGCTGACGGAAGTATGTACAAGCCTGGAGCATGCGTTTGGCATCGAGATTCCAAATGAAGAGGCTCTTTCCATGAAAAATGTGCAGGAACTGGTAGCATTTGTTAATTCCATCGCGGCATAGGAGAGCGGAACTATGGGATATACGCGTAACGCGGTGCTGATCCATGCGCCGCTGGAAGAGGTTTTCCGCCTGACCAATAATGTCAGGAACTGGCCTGAGTTGTTCACCGAGTATGCCGCGTGCGAAGTGCTGGAGGAGGCGGAGAACCGAGTCACATTTCGCCTGACCACGCACCCCGATGAGAACGGCACTCAGTGGAGCTGGGTATCCACGCGCTGGACCGATGTGGAACGCAAGTCCACCCGTTCGGAGCGCGATCCCTCCTCCGGCCCATTTCAAAAGATGACGTTGCGCTGGTGGTACAACAGCGTCGGCGCGAACGATACGGTGATGACCTGGGAACAGGAGTTTACGATGAAGCCGGAAGCGCCGTTCACCGATGAGCAGGCAACGAATCATCTCAACACCCAGACGCGCATCCAGCAGCAGGTGATTAAAGAGCGCGTTGAGCGCATGTGCAGGGCAAGCGAGCAGCAGGACGAGCTGTATCGTGGCGTGATTATTGCCAGGTATCGATCAGGAAGCGAGGAGGAGATCGTCAAAGCCTGGGAGCGTTCGGACGCCACAGAGCTCCCTCACCTCATTGGCATCAAGTCCCGCCACGTCTGGGTTCAGGGCGACATCTATGTGCATTTCATCGAGGGACGCACCTCCCTGCCCACTGTGTTGAAAGAGTACGCCGAGCACCCCCTGTTTGTGCAGGCGAAGGCAGAGCTGGATCAGTATGTGTCGCTGATCGACCCGGCGCTCCCACCGCATGGGAAGCTGATCTACTCCTGGAGAAATGGAGCACAGGTATGATCTACCATCTCCTGATGCTGGTCAACGCAATTGCGCTCAGTCTGTTGGTTGGGGGACTCTTCTTTGTCAACATGGCGGTCGCGCCGACCTTTACCGCGCTGAGCACAGCCCGCTATGCCGAGTTTCATCACGTGCTGGACCGCCATAGCGATCCACTTATGCCCGTACTTACGTTCGGAACCGCGCTGTTGACTCTGCCGCTGCTGTTCTTTGCGCAACCGGTCTGGCAGCTTGTGAGCCGGCTGATCGGTATTGGCTGCGTCCTGGGAATCGCGTTGACCTCCATCCTGGTTCACGGGCCGGTCAATCGGCGCATTCGCGCGTGGAAACCGGAGATTCTGCCCGAAAACGTCGATGAGCTGCGCATCAAATGGGTCACAGGTCATCACTTTCGCACCGGGCTGGCCTTTGTCGCCCTGGTCGCGCTGCTTCTGCCGGTTGTGTTCTCGTTCTGAAAGCAGAGGATGAGCAGATGCCCTTATTACTCACACAGGATGATTTGCGACCGTTGATCGAAGGTCCGATGTTCTTTACAGATCTGTTTCAGGTGATTCGAGACGCGCTCCTCCGGCAGCAGAGCGGCTCCCTGGGCCATCTCTCCTGGCTGGCGTTTCCTCTGGGAGAAGAAGGGCGGCGTTTCAATATCAACGCCCTGGCTACTCCGAACTATGGAACCTCCATCCGAGTGTTTCCTGTCTCAGGGGGCGATATCCATCCTCCCCAAAACGGCTTCTTCGCGTTGCTCATCGATAATCGGGATGGGCAGTTACAGGCGCTGATGGCGACGGACGACCTCAGTCCGCTGCGAACCTCCGCGCCTGTTGGACTGGCGAGCATGTATCTTGCGCGTCCCGGCTCGACCACGCTGGCCCTGCTGGGCAGCGGCCAGCAAGCGCGATACCACCTGGAATCGCTGGCTGCCGCTCACGCCTCCTTGAAGCATGTGCGTGTGTTCAGTCCGCATGAGGAGCATCGCCAGCATTTCGCGATAATGATGAGCGCCCGGACAGGACTCCGAGTTGAAGCAGTCGAGAGCGCGCAAAGGGCTGTAGAGGGAGCCGATATCATCTGTCTTGCCGCTAACGGCAGGGGGCCGCTCCTGGAGACGGCGTGGGTGCAACCTGGCGCGCTGGTGATCAGCATCACCGGACAAGGGCTGCCAGCAG
>Ga0070740_10001493_pt1 | contig 31831 bp, 31 predicted proteins | sample Coa_R2_FD_67286 | JGI IMG/M metagenome (GOLD analysis project Ga0070740, IMG submission 67286) | Surface soil microbial communities from Centralia Pennsylvania, which are recovering from an underground coalmine fire - Coalmine... | ecosystem: Environmental > Terrestrial > Soil > Unclassified ...
CGAACCCGTCGATGATCTTCGGCAATCCGCGCCCGTCCGCGCGCGTGCTGCAAAAGGGCGACATCATCAATATGGAGCTCGCCGCGGGCTACCGCGGCTACACCGCGCAGATCGGCTCGCCGATCTGCGTCGGCGAGCCGACCGAGATGGTCAAGAAGTTCTGGAACGAGGTGACGCTGCCCGGCTACCGGCGCATCATCGCCGAGATCGCGCCGGGCAAACCGGTCGAAGCCATGCGCACCGCCAGCAAGTTCTTCCGCGACAACGGCTACCAGTCGCGGCCGACGCAATGCCACGGCATCGATCTGGTCACCGACAAGCCGCACGTCGTCGCCGAGCACGTCGCCGCCGAAGCCTTCGAACAGGTCTTGAAGCCCGGCATGGTCATCATGGCCGAGCCTAATCCGATCACCGCCGACGGCCTGTTCGGCATTTTCCTCGGCCACACCTTCATCGTCACCGACAAAGGCCACGAGGTGGTCGACGATTTCCCGCTGGAGATCGCGGTGGCCTGAGGCCCCGCTTGCCGGCGGCGCGTCCGGCTCGGTCCGGCGCCGAACCATGCGGGGTCGCCTTCGATCTCGAGGCGCGCCTGCCGCCGCCGGATTCATCCTCTGTTTACCGGCTCGGCAGCTCACAGCTGCCGCCGGCGCGGCGTCAAGCATTAGCAGTTTCATAAAATTCGATTTGCCCGGTCAGGTATTTTTGAAGCGCCGTGACCTATTACAGTTGTCGCGAGTCATGGCTGAGGACCCGTGCTGAACGACCGACCCCGAGCGCTGATCGAGCGCAGAAGGGAGCCCAGAGCTCCCACCAATCGCCGCGGCCTCATTCGGTTCGGCGCTCAAGGACAGGAGCTTTGCTGCACGGTGCACGATCTTACCGCGCGCGGCGCAGGCTTGAGCGTCGGCAGCGTGTTCGGCGTGCCTGGCACCTTCAGCCTGCTGATCGACGGAGATAGCGGCTCGCGTTTTTGCCGCGTCGTCTGGTGCGAAGGAAAGCGGCTCGGTGTGGCGTTCGAGTGATCGGCCAAGACGAACCCGATCGTCTGCCGGCCGATCGGGGTAATGGCGCGCCCGAAGAGATTCGAACTCCTGACCCCCAGATTCGTAGCGGGACCAAGCGCGTTTTTGAAACAGCATACTGATCAGCAACTTAGCCCACAAGCCGTTGATCTGTCGCGTTGACTTCGCCGCAATCGCCGGCATCCAACCGCACGCGACCATATAGAGTGCGCGACGATATCGGAAAACCGCGCGACATATCCGCGACCATTTGCGGCATATATGTGCGCGTGCTGGCCCGCCTCCGTGTCCCGTCGTTTGCAGGTCATGCCCTTGGCGGTACTAGCATGTTCAACCGGTGGATGGCGCACCATGGACAACGAACGGTATTACGCGGTGGTCTCCATGCTGGCCGAGTACGTGAGGAGCCCTTCGCTCCGGCACATCCGCGACCCGCACAGCCTTCAGAAGGTTGCCAAAGAGATTGTGAAGTCGGTTGATCGTGCCAGCTCCGTCTGGGCGAAGTGGGATGGGCCCAGGGAGCAAATCGCCAGGGCTGCGGCACCCTGCTGGATTCCTATCGTTGACCTCCTGACTTTCTTGAACCGCTTGCCCGGCCCAGCCCTAACGCGCAGCGACGTGGCTCAGCGGTTGCGGGCATTCTATGAGGAACCCTACGAGCACTACCCGAATGAAGACCTAAAAGACGGTTGCTTGGCCCTGTACGAAGCCGAGAAGGCGCAAGGAACCGAAATGCCGGCAATCATTGGGGCGCTTCAGGAGTTCATTGAACTTGAGGAAGACCGACTGAGCCGCGAGCGTGAGGAGGCATACCGTCGCCACCAGCAAGAGGAGAAAGCCCGCCTCCAACAAAGGTTCATGGCAGGTGCGGACTGCGGCTGGATTCAAATCGGAAAGCCCGAAGAATTTTATTGCCGTCGCAACGGTCGGGCGTACCGGGTCGTTCGTGGGAAAGATAAGCGATGGGATCTCTTCCGCATAGCAAGTGTCGAGGATGAAGGGGGCTTGTTGGGTACCTATCAGGGGCGGCGCGAAGCAAGCAAGGCCTTGGAGAAGATTGCGTACGAGCCGGAACCTCGTTGGTGATCGACTCGGTGACCGCGTCGCTCCGGCTAGCCCCCTGACCGCGTCTTGCGCGTCTCAAATGCAGTATTTTCGCCGGTTTATGCCGGTTTCTGCCTTGGATCGTGCACCATTCAGAGCATCTTGCAGTTGCCGCGTCCAGTCGCCTGACTGACGCGTGACGAGGCAAGAACGATGCGCGCAAGGCTAACTGATCGGTTCGTAAAATCCGCAAGCGCGGATGGCCGCAAATCTCCGATCTTTATGGACGACGAAGTGATCGGGTTCGGCATTCAGGTTCGAGAGACGGGCCGGAAGAGCTTTACGCTCGATTATACGCTCGACGGCCGCCGCCGACGCTTGTTCATTGGCGACTTCCCGGACTGGTCCACGGTTGCTGCGCGCGAGCATGCCAAGGATATCAAACGGCAGGTTGACCAGGGAATCGATCCTCTTGCCGCCCGCGACGAGCGCCGCACCGCACCGACGGTGAAGCACCTGGTCGAGCGATATTTCGAAGAGCACCTTCCGCGCCTCGCCCCCGATACCGCGTCCGACTGTCGCAGTATGATGAACGCTTTCATCCTGCCCGCTTGGGGCAATCGCAAGGTTATCGATATCCGCCGCTCCGACGTTGATCAGCTGTTAGTTGAAGTCGCCAAGGGGCGGCCAAGACCGCACAAGAGCAAGACAAAAAAGAAGCGGTGGAAGCCACTGCAGCAGCCGCGGCCTACGCCTGGTCGGGCGAATCGCGTCGGCGATACGATTCGAAAGATGTTCAATCTTGCGATCCGCTGGGAAATGCGGACCGATAATCCGGCCGCGGGTTTTATTCGCAATCCCGAAAACCCGCGCGAGCGGTTCCTTAACATCGACGAGATCAGCAAGGTTTCAGAATTTCTCGCCAACGATCCGAACCAGTTGATGGCGAATATCATTCGGCTGTTGATGCTGACAGGGGCCCGCCGCGGCGAGGTGTTGAACGCGCGCTGGGAGCAATTCGACCTCGATCGTGCGGTATGGACTAAGCCGGCGGCAACGACCAAACAGCGCCGGCTTCACCGAGCGCCAATCTCCGGCGCCGCCGTCCAGCTTTTGCGAACGATGAAGGCAAGCACGCCCAAGGGCTGCCCTTGGGTCTTTCCGGGCTATGCCGAAGGTAAGCCGGTGCACGAGATCAAGCGTTTCTGGGACCGTATCCGCACGGAGGCCGGCATTCCTGATGTCCGCATCCACGATCTGCGGCACACGTTCGCGTCGCTGCTCGTTTCGGGCGGGATGTCGCTGCCGATGATCGGAAGGCTACTTGGGCATACGCAGGTGCAAACCACGCAGCGCTATGCGCACCTGTTTGACGATCCGCTGCGCGCCGGCTTGCAGCAGGTCGACCAGTTGCTGCGACCGAAACTGAAGCTCGTCGACACAGCGCCAGCAGAGCCGAACGGACCCTCAGCTTTGGAGTCTGAGGGTCAGGCCGCCGATTCCGCCGCTGGGATGCGGTGATTACCCGAGGTTTTCTCCGCAAGATTTGCGGAGATTGTCCTTGCATGTGCGGCGAATAGCTGCCATATTCTCCGCAAAGGATGCGGAGAATATGGCGACGTATATCCACGAATTGTCGGACTGGCCTAAATTTCACTGGGACCAAAAGCGCTTAGCCGAGCGCTTGGCGGCCGTCCGTCACCGCCAGGGACGGCTAATCGGGCGCATGGAGGCTCTGGGGTTTCCCCTCCGCAGTGAGGCGATGCTTCAGACCCTTACCCAGGAAGTCCTGAAATCCAGCGAGATCGAGGGCGAAATCCTCGACCACGACCAGGTGCGGTCGTCGATTGCGCGACGGCTCGGCATGGACATTGGAGGCCTCACGCCCGCCGACCGCCATGTCGAGGGCGTCGTCGAAATGATGCTCGACGCCACCGAAAAATATGCCGAACCGCTCACGTCCGAGAGGTTGTTCGGCTGGCACGCGGCCATGTTCCCGACTGGCCGCAGCGGGATGACGCGCATCAAGGTCGGCGCTTGGCGTGATGACAACAAAGGACCGATGCAGGTCGTGTCCGGGCCGATCGGGCGCGAGCGCGTCCATTACGAGGCGCTGCCCGCATCTCGGCTCCATCGGGAAATGAATGCCTTCCTCGAGTGGTTCAACGCGGAGGCAACGATCGATCCGGTGCTCAAGGCCGCCGTTGCGCATCTTTGGTTCGTCACCATCCATCCTTTCGATGACGGCAACGGCCGCATCGCACGTGCTATCGCCGATATGGCCCTCGCGCGATCAGAACAAACATCGCAGCGCTTCTACAGCATGTCGGCGCAAATCCGGCAGGAGCGAAACGCGTATTACGACATGCTTGAGAACACGCAGAAGGGCGACTTGGAGATCACGCCTTGGCTGGACTGGTTTCTCGGCTGTCTCGATCGGGCATTCGATGGCGCCGAAAGCATTCTCGCTAACGTGTTCAAGAAAGCACAGTTCTGGGAAAAGCACGCAGACGCGACTTTCAACGATCGGCAACGCGACATGCTCAATCGGCTGCTAGGCGACTTCGAAGGCAAGCTCACGTCCTCGAAGTGGGCGCAGATCGAGAAATGCTCACAGGATACAGCCCTGCGTGACATCGATGATCTCGTTGCGCGCGAAATTCTCGCAAAGGATTCCGCCGGAGGCCGAAGCACCAGCTATTCGCTCGTCAATTTATAGCGGGCGGGGTCCACCTCCTGCGAATCATATAGGCGAGCTTTCCCAAGGACTGTCAGGCAACCGCCGTGGTCAATTTGATCGGCTCCACGATCGAGGGGTCGTCATTCTCCGGTTTATTGACGCGTGTCGAGATCGGCCACATCCGCATAGGCTCCGCCGGGAACGGCCGCATCAAATCGCGCGGGTCGGGCTCCTCGCTTAGCCAGCGAGCATAGTCGCCGGGCGCCAGGATTAGTGGCATGCGGTCGTGGATATCCGCGACCAGCTTGTTGGCATCGGTCGTGATGATCGCAAAGGTGCGAATCCACTCACCCGAACTCGGCTCTTTCCAGTTCTCCCAGAGCCCGCCGATGCCAAACGGTCTACCGTCCTTCATGGCGATGGCGTAAGGCTGCTTCGCCCTCTGGCCCTTGATGGCCTTCCATTCGAAGAAGCCGTCAACCGGCACTATGCAGCGCCGACTGCGGTAGGCATCGCGGAAAGTCGGCAGCCTGTTGACCGTCTCGCATTTCGCATTGATCGGCCTGCGGCCACCCTTCTGATCAGTGCACCAATGCGGGATCAGGCCCCAGCGTAGCGGGTCCAACGAAACCTCGCCGGTCTGATGGTTCCGCCGGATCACCAATAAGTCTTGGCTAGGCGCGCCGTTCCACCTAGGCGGAAAGTTGTGCACGCGGCTATCGCGCAGATTCATGCCATCGACGATGGCATAGTGCAGCGGTCCGCCGCTTTGAATCACTCTCCCACACATGACGTTTATCTAGCGATCTCCCGTCTTACGCACACGGCGTGGTCGCTCAGCTAATTTCTGACCGAAGTCTGTCATGCACTTCTTCGAGGTGCCGATAAAACGGCTTCAAGTTTTCTTCTGTGTGTCCGATTGCCGGCGCGACCGATCGTGGAAGTTTGTCATCGAGTATCTTGTCCCAGACATCGACAAACTCGATAAGACTGTTGAAGAACTCTCGCGTCTCTCGTTCAGCCAACCACATCTTGTCCCGAAACACGTTTATCATTTCACGGTAGCGCGGCATCAGCACATTCCGAAACGTCTCGTTCTCGTCCTGGACGTTCTTGACTATCGAAGGCAAATGGGCGTCAGACGCCTCCTCGGTCTTGCCCGGACCTGCAAGCAACATGTCTTGAACGTGCCGGGAGTCGATTGCGTTCTGTAGCTTCACCCGAAGCTCACTACGCGCTCGTATCTCCTTATGGATCGCCACGAGCGGCCCATAGAACTGTTCGAGCTGCTGTTTGCGGAATTGCACCGCCCGTGCAGCCGTCTCCCTGCGAACCATCATCCAGTTGTTTATCAGCGCCCCGATCCACCCGCCCACACCGAGCGCGGCCACGACCGATAGATAGAATGACGCTTAAGCCCATAGCTTCATACCGCATCGCCGCCTCTTTCGCCCCCCGGGCAACAGAGCGGCCATTATGGAACACCGCCGTCGGATGTGAGCGCAGTCAAGCTGTCGAGCGTCCGAATCTGCAAATCCGAATGCTTCGCCAGCTCGACCATAATGCATTTCTTTGCCTCGGAAAATTCCATGCGGAAGAATTCCCGATCGCCTCGAATGCGAAAGTGATGGAGCGCGGAATGGACTACGTCTTCCGCTTTGATCGGGTCGCGGACGCGCCAGCAGCACCGAACCCCGAACGGAATCGCGACGCCGGTAGCGGCATTGATCTCCCGTACCCGCTCCTCGACCGTTCGCGCGGTCATCCCGATCTTGAGTAGGTCGGGGATTTCTCTGGTCGAGAGTATGTATATCCAACCGGCGCCAGGAAGGTCTGTGATTGTCGACCGACCGAGGAACACATTGAGACATCTGCGGCTGGGTAGACGTCGGAGCGTTGAGCGAGTTTCTTGGGCGCCCGGTTCATCGCTGTCTCGCAGCGCTGAACGAAGATTTGTGAGGTAGAAGGCGATCGCTTCCGAAATTCTCGTTGATGGATACCCAAGCTGTCGCGAGACGGTGAACCAGTCCCATTGATCCTGCCGTGCTACTCGGTTGAACAGACCTTTCACCTCGCTTATCGCCTTCAACGTGGTTGGGACTGCCGGCAACAGTTGCAATCCTTCCAGCAGATCAAGGACGACCTCAGCGCTTTCGCGCCGGCTCGTTTCAGTTGTCTTCTTGGGTGGCGCGAGGCCGAATCCCCACTTTTCATATACTTCCTGCGGCATCTCACCAGCCCCCAAAGAGAACTACTGTATCAACCATTGACGAAGGACGCTCTAAATCGCGCGCTTCGCACTCGTGTCCGCTTATGAGAGCCTTTTCGCGATCTCAAGATATCGGCAAAAGGCATTCGCCAACTGAATCTGCCGCGGATTGTGACACTCCGCCTCGAAGATTTGCGGCGAGCCGACGAGAATCGACACGCATTTGGCGCGCGATGTCGCGACGTTCAGCCGGTTGAGGCTGTAGAGGAATTCCATCCCGCGCGGCGCGTCGGCGTGGCTCGATGTCGCGGTTGAATAGATAGCGATTGCCGCTTCCTGGCCCTGGAACTTGTCCACCGTACCGACACGCGCTCCCGGCAGGCACTGCTGAATCTCGAAGACCTGCGCATTGTACGGCGTGATGACCACGATGTCATCGAAAGTGACCAGTTTCTCCTGTCCATCGCGATCGACCCAAGTCGCGTTGCTCGCTAGAGTTGCCTGCACGAGATGCGCGACCGCTTGTGCCTCCTCGGGAGAGCAATTCTGATTGCCGTGGTGCGGGACAGGAACAAAGTACAGACCGGACTCGCACACCGGTCCTGCCGCTTTGATGACCTGCTTCTCAAGGCCGGGTTTTGAGCGGAGCTTGCCATCATAGAAGAGCTCAGACGTGTAGGCGCAGATGGCCGGATGGAGCCGCCAAGTCTCCTTAAGGAACAGCCCTTTGTCCGGAGCAATGGTGCGTTCGCCGTCCAGAATATGGTCGAGCGCCGACACGTCTGTGCCCTCAGGGTGGCTCCCTTGTATCGGTTGATCGAGCTGTTGCGGGTCGCCGATCAGCACGACCGTTTTCGCCGCCTGCGATACCGCTAACACATTGGCAAGCGACATCTGCGCAGCCTCATCCACGAAGAGCGCGTCGACCGTCTCGAACGCATCCGGGTGCGACCACAGCCATGCAGTGCCACCCCCGACAGATGCGCTGCTTCTCAGCGCTGCAAACAGGTCTTGATTGCTCTTGGCGAAAGCCAGCCGGTGCTGAGGGTCTTCGACCTCGTCCGCTTTTTGGCAGCATTGCAGCTCGATCCCAAGCTCGTCTGCTGTCTTGATCGTGGCGTCGATCAGATTCCGAATCACCTTGTGGCTGTTGGCCGTGATGCCGACCTTCTTCCCACGGCGCACCAACTCACAAATCATCCGCGCGCCCGTGAAGGTCTTGCCCGCGCCCGGCGGTCCTTGAATCGGCAGAATACCGCCAGCGAGATGGCCGCATAGCCGGACCGCGGCCTCGACGGTCGTCTCTCCCTCGCGATCTAGTGGCTCTCCTGCAATGCGAGGGCTCTCTTTCAGCAAGAGATCGCGCGCGGCTTGATAAAGTCCGTCGCCGAGCAAGCCGTGGTCGGCGACATATTCGCCAATCCGCACCAACGCTTCGGCCATTACTTGCCCGCCGACATAAGTGTGGGCAAACACAGCCTGCGGATGGAGTCCCGCCGTGTCCTGGCGCTTCTTGATATCAACGGTGCTGCTATCGAAGGCGATCGCTTCAACCTTGCCGAGCTTGGCGCCACCAAGATTGCGGAGATCTTCACCGCCACGAATCTCGGTTTCTTGCGGCGGGAAGCGATAGCGATGGATCGGTGCCTTTGCGGTGCCACCGACGGCGCCGACAAAGACAAGGCCGGAAAGACCCGAGCGCTCATCGAGCAAATCCTCAGCCGACAGAGCCGCGAGCCGGAAATACTCCCACCACACCGCCTTTTCTTCTCGGCGATGCCAATCGATGACATTTGTCAAAATCCAACGAGCCTGCTGCTCCTCATTTCGTTCCGCCGGATCGACCGGAACGCCGGCCGTCAATCTTTCGATCAGCGCGTTGATCTTGATCAGCCAGTCTGTGATCTTTTCGTTCGGGGCGCCATCGCCGGGCTGCGGACGGGGCACGTCTATTCCGTCTGCGATCAGCTTTGCCCGCTGTGTTTCGAGCCAGTCGCGCAATGTCCAGGCGGAGCGGCAATCATCCTCGTTGTACGCGCGTACTACGGCCTTCGTCCCATCAGAAATCGACTGCATGTCGTCGAGTTCGAGACTCGCCTGGAGATTGGCGAGTGCGACATTTGCATCATCGAGCGGCGTCGCGCGATCGAAAGCATAGAACGGCTCCAATCGCTTGATCGAATAGCTCTCGACGCTGGCACGCAGGCCGTGGCGCACAATTTGATAGAGATCCACGAAGACACCGGCGCGGAGCATCCGGTCGATCTCTTCCTCGCGTGTCGCGTAACGCCCCATCAGACGCTTGAAGGCCGCCGGCTCATAAGGCGCGTAGTGATAGATGTGCATGCCGGGAAACTTTGCCCACCACGCCATGACGAAATCGACGAATTTCTCGAATGCACGTTTCTCATCCGTGCGGGTGAAGGCCCAGTCCGCCTCATACGCCAGCACCCCCTGTTCGTTCTTGAATACGTAACCGAACAGATATTCGAGGCCATGCTCACCGACGAAGGGATCGCCTTCGAGGTCGAGAAAAACGTCGCCATCGGATGGCTCTGGCATACGCGTGAACCCAAAGCCAGGGTCGACCTTCAACAGCTCAAACTTGCCGGCGCCTGCCGCGCGGGCCTCCACCACAATCCGTGCTTGCTCGCGGATGCGAACATAAGTGTCGGCCGAGCCACGAGTGGGATTCCAGTCGAGGGGCAACTGCATCGCGGCCAACCCTTGAACCGTCGCAACGCCGCGCGCCTTCAACTCGCAGATCTGGAGCTTCGAGATTCCTGCGACAAGGCAAAGGTGATCGTCCTCCCGGCGGCGCTTATCGCAGGCTTGCCGCCATCGGCAAATATCACAATGCTCGATGGGATCGGGGTAGGTGTCATTTGCAAGCGGTCCGGCCATGGCCGTCAGCAACGCCCGCTTTACCTTCCGAAAATATGCCGCATAGTCAGCGAAGCGATATTGCTGCGGGACGAATTCCGACCAGGGTGCGACGACATACATATAATCGGGCGCCAACCCCTGTGCTGCAGTCAGCAGGTCCGAATAGAGACAGAGTTGGAGGATAGTTCCGGCTTTCGTTTCGCGAGCAAGCTTGGTGTCGATGGGCTCATAAGACCAACTGCCCAACGCGCTTGGCGCCTCGATACGCCGCAGGATATCGGCACGTCCGTTCCAACCTTGATGGGAGAGCGCGGCCTGGGCGATTACCGGAACACCGCGTCGCATGGCGGCGAGCGTCTCGGTGACGGATTGACCCGTAATGTCGAAACCATCGATCCGGACGACATCGAGGCCCGCTTTAGTCAGGTGCTCGAGATAGTTCTGCTCGTGGACCGACCCGCGTTCAGCCAAGATCTGCAGAAGCGGGTCCCAAACCTTCGGTTCTGCCAAAGCACCTTCGACCACTGCACGGTCTAGCGCATTGAGCTGCCGGCAATGCAGATACCCGACCAGGTCGGTCGCGCTGAGCTCAACAGAACTCCCCACCCTCTTCATAAAGGTGACGGTATTCTGCAGTGATAAGCCGGACAAGCACCGATCGGCTCGAGTGATGCGTGCTTAAGACTACAATCTTCTGCATTTTCGAACGCGGCACATGAAATTTTATAGAGGCGCGCCCGATTTCATCTCTTCTGCGATCCTGTAGACTGCTGAAAGCGCGCTCAGCGCGGTTGCCTTACTGCATACAGTGCCGGAACGAGTCGCCTTTCCGGGGTGAATGAGGTTTCGGGCGTCCTTGGCTAGATCGGCGAGCTGCCTGCACTCCGGCGTGATCAAACCGCGCTTTTCCGCTTCGGCGATCAAGTCGTGCAAATGAAGCTCGTCCGGCGCTTTCTTGAATGGCGTAACTCCGCCTTTACTTTTCATGGCCCACAACAGCAAAGCTTCGATGACGTGCCCAGCGAGGATGGTCGCACCCATCCATTCGCGCGCGTTGAAATCGGTCCACGCAGCCTGAATCCGATCTTCGAGGCCTAGGCGCACATCGTCCTCCGCAATGAACGGCAGTTCGGGCTCCGGTGGCGGTAGCCGATCGCGGCATTTCAGCATCAAACGCCGGATGCGCTCGATTACATCTTTTCCGCCTACGCTGTTCGCGGGCGCAATGTCGCCGAGATTCCACGCCGGTAGTTTGGTAGCCAAGACCGCGCGGCACTGGCTGAATTCCAGATAGTCTTGCGCGTTGAGATCGACGAGTGCTGCGGGCACCTCATCAAGCATGGCAAGCAGCGCATGCACCTGCACTTTGTGAATGTGCTGTACCGCGCGGTTGTCGATCTCGTTGCGATTGGACCCAAACATGTTGTCGATCGCGGCGACGATTTGGCTCGGAAGGATGGATGGCATTTGGCTCCGGGGAAGTGGGAACGGCAGATAGTCATGATGGGGACAGGAAGTTCGACAGAGCTTGACTCCCCTGCTTAGAAGAACAAATTCAGAATAAACGTTCTTGGGCTCCGTCGCTATTGGCGAACTAGGCTGAATCGCGGCAATTACCTAGATTAGAGGAAACGATCGTTCCGGATTCGGACAGCACGTGCGCGATGATTTTCTGAAACAAACAATTACCGAAATCGCAAAGGGTGTGGGCTACCGCTGCTCAAACCCCGATTGCGCGCGACCTACTGTTGCTGCGAACGCAGAGCAAACGGGCGTCATTACCATCGGCGTTGCAGCACATATTTGCGCGGCTTCGCCGGGCGGCGCCCGCTACAACGCTGCTCAAACCCGCGAGGCCCGGCGCAGCAGGGACAACGGCATCTGGCTCTGTCAAAATTGCGGACGGCTAATCGACGTAGATCCCGGCAAGTTTACGGCCGAACTTCTTGTGGGTTGGAAGCGTACCGCCCAGGAACGCGCGTTTCGTGAACTCGTTGCGCCGGGCCTTCCGACGCCAACAGAAGAAGCAGCGCGGATCGGCTTGCTGGCTGCTTCGGACGATGCGAGCGCAGTCAATGTCGAATTCGTTGCACGTTTCCAAAATGTCCACGCAGCAGCAGCCGACGATTTGTCCACGTACACCCGGGGGCCACTGTGGGGACGAACACAGGTTGAGTTGACGTTGACGCTGCTCGACGAGGCCAACGGACCGCCTTTCAGTATCGGCAAACTTCCGCCCGCTTTAGAGGTGGCACCGGAGATTACGCTTGTGGCGCCGCCGGGCACCGGAAAAACGACCACGGTGTTGCAGCTCGCCCGCCATGTCCTGGCAGGCAACGCGATTGTGCCTCTGTATTTCCGGCTGGGCGATGTACCGGACGGAAACGGCGGGCTGCTCGCAACGCTGTCGCAGCGTGCCGCATTCAAGAATATCGCCCACGATGACTTCGTTGCACTTGCAGAACGCGGACGCCTGTTGCTGGTGCTGGATGGCTGGAACGAACTCGACGCGGCGGCCCGCAAGCGCATCCGGCTCGATCTCGACCGCATTCGGCTTGACTGGCCTCATGTGCGCATCGTGGCGACGACGCGCCGACAGGTGCTTGACGTACCGATTGGCGGTCCGCGCATCGCGATCGAGTTGCTGTCGGAAGACCAGCAAATGGCCATCGCGCGAGCGCAGTCCGGTGAAGCAGGGGTAAAGATCGTCGATGACGCTTGGCGTACCGACGGTGTGCGCCAACTTATCGCGACGCCGTTGTATCTTTCCGCCCTCCTTATGGGCGCTTCGCACGACGCACGTCCGACCACAAAAGAAGAGGTCTTACGGTTATTTGTGGAGCAACATGAGCGTGCGAGTGAGCACGCCGAAACGCTGAACGCGATACTGCTCGGTTGCCATGCCTCGGTTCTAAGGACGCTGGCGCATCATTTGAACGGCGCGGCATCGACGGCGATGGCCGAGTCCGATGCTCGCCGGGTCGTTGTAGATGCGCTGACTGAGCTTCGCCAGCAAGGGCAGATGACAGGACAACCAGAGCCGTCAGCGGTTCTTGACGTTCTGACGAACCACCACGTTTTGATGCGGTCTGGTTCGGGCAACGGCACGATTTCATTCCAGCACCAGCAATTCCAAGAGTGGTTTGCCAGCTACGACGTAGAAGCTCTGATGCACAGGAGTGCAGGCGGAGACTCGGCCGCGCAGGTTCGGTTGCGCGCGGCGGTGCTCGACCAACCGGCGTGGGAAGAATCGATTCTTTTTGCAGCCGAACGGGTTTCGCGTGCCAAAGATGGGGCTGCTATCGTCGCGCACTCCGTTCGTCTCGCGCTGGCCATCGATCCGATGTTGGCAGCAGAAATGATCTATCGCTCGGGCGATGGTGTTTGGGAAGAAGTTCGCGCCGATGTGATGGGCTTTGTCGATCGTTGGCATAAGCCCGGAAAGGTTGATCGGGCGGTGCGGTTTATGATCATGACTGGGCGGCCCGAATTCGCGCCGCACATCTGGCCGCTGGCTTCGAGCACGAACAGTCAAGTCCAACTTCCGACATTGCGCACGGCCCCGCGCTTCCGGCCTTCCGTCCTCGGTCCCGACCTCGCTTCAAAGGTCGCAGTGCTGCCGGACGAAACACGTGAGCACCTTCTCGCCTTAATCGCGTCCGAAAGCGGTGTCGATGGCATGGAATTGGCCACGGAGCTTGCCAAGACAGATCCCAGCCCGAAGGTGCAAGCGGAGGTGGTCCAATATCTTCTATTTCGCCGCGCTGAACGGCATGCCTCTGCTCTACTGGCAGCGGCTCACGAGGAGACGTGGGCGCTGGTCGCTTCACGCGGGTATGCCGACGAAGTAAGCGATCCGGTGACAGCGAAACGGCTCGCGGCGGAGCGCGACAAGATGCTCGCAGCGGCGAAAACACCGACCGAACGGCTGCGCTTCCTGCTGAATGAAAGCGCGAGCGAGCCGGATCGCGATGCAAAGATTGCAGCCGCGATCGCCGACCCGGATTTTCCAGCGAAGGACCAGCAAGGCGGTAGCTCGTTGCACTTTGCGCAAGAACGGGCACCTGCTGCGGTCCTGCAAGGATTAAGGCGCCGCATTGAGGCTGGGCTCGAACTCCCGTTCCATGCCAATGACTTCCTTGATCAACTCGACGTAGTTGATGACGGACCAATCGCCGCCACGATTCTCGATATAAGCCGAGACAAATACGGTGATAACAAGCTCGCCGTGCTTGCCGGGCCAAAGACCACGGGAGCCTTGATCGACAAGTTCTTGGCATGCGCGGTAGCTCTTCGGGCTGACCGCAAGAACGGGCAGTTGAGCGACGAATATCATCGGCTCAAGTCCCGCGTCAGGACTACGCGTCCCCTTACTTTTGTCGAGGCGCTAATCGCGCGGGCGAACACAGACGATTTGATACATATTTATGCTCTTTGCGATCTCGCTTCCGCACATGGCGACACGAACGATCGAAACACAACCATTGCTGTCGATGCTAAAGCGAAATCCACGCTGATCGGCATTCTGCGGCGGTGGGTGGAGGTCGTCATTACGTCACCAAAATCGAGGCGTTGGGACCTGAACGAAGTATCGAACACGATTGGACGCTTCGGCTTTCGCGAGCTCGTGCCCGAACTGATCCGGCTACTTGATGAGGAGCTTGCGAGGCTGGCAAAGGCCCGTGATGGCTTTCGGGAGGCGCAGCGCCGCGGCGATATTGAAGCGACCTCCGATGCGCGCATGGGATACGGCAACCAGTACCAGCAAGCGTTCTCGCTTGTCGGCGGCGACGATGTGGCACGTGCGGTCGTCAAGTATCTTGAGCATCCAGAATTCGGTTTCGAGGCCGCAGTGGTTCTTAAAAGCGTCTCGGACAAACAGCTAAAAGTGCCAGAACCGGATTTCTTTCGCCGCTGGCCGTGGTTTGATGATGTGGCAGCGGCGCGCGCGGCGAGGACGGCAGCGGCTGTCGCGGAGCCCGCGAATAGCTACGCCGATCCGATATGGGCCGCGATTGACCGTCTTGCCAAACCGGCAAGCGACAAGCCCAACCAAGAGCTTGCAATCAAGCTATCTCGCATTGCCCTCGCCATGCCGCACCGCAATCAGGATGCGCTTATCGCGCGCGTGATGGCCCTGCCGCAGCCGCTAACATCAAAACGGGAATTGCTGGCCGCTATGGCGATGGATGGTCAAGTCCTTGATGCCCGCGTCGTCATGCAAGCCATTGACGATTGGATTGCGGACGCCGGCACCGATCCAAACAAGGCGTGGCACAAGCGACAAAATACATGGGAGATCGAACCGTGGCTGGAGCTTCTGCCCTACACCGATAATCCGGATTCGGTGATCGAGGGCCTGGCAAAGGTCAAAGCATTTTATCAGCAAGGTTGGGCGCAGCGCTGGGAGCGGGTTCTGACCGCGGTTGCGGTCATGCCGGGACCAGCGGGCGAAGCGCTGCTCGCCAAGCTCGCGCGCGCTCACAAGGACATCGCAACTGAATTTGAATGGATGAAGGATATTCTTCGGCACAACACGGCCTCAGCTGTGCTCTTGTACGTCGATTTGTTCATGGAGGGTGTTTTTGGAACGGAATCTCACGGTCCTGATGCGTGGCATGTGGGCCGGGAGCTGGCGCCGTATGTCGCGAAATTTCCCGAATTGAAGGCTGAGCTTAAAAAGCGCTACGAAACCGCGCCCATCCAAGGAAAAGGCCGGGCGATGCTCGAGCACTTGTTCGGCGAAATCGGCGACGATGACGACCTTGTGGCCATGGTCCGGAAGTATGCGGCGAACGAACAGCCGTACGATCAACGTATGGATAGAGCCGTCTATGCAGTGGCCGTTCAGGAAATACCCGTATCTGAGGGCTCGAACAGCTACAACATTCATCCCGCATCGGTTGGGGCAGTGCGGAAGACGCTCTTTAGCATGCTGGATATGAAGACTGGCGAGGCCGCGCTAGCAAGGCAATGCCTCTCGGCCGTTGATCGCCTGCGGGACGAACATGGTATTGCTGCAAACGATCCACGCCATCCTGACGTGATGTCGGACAAGCCGTGGCCGGAGGAGGCTGCGTTGACTCAGTGACGGTTGTGCTCTTGCTCAAAAGGGCGAGATGGATCAAGGCGGCGCGTGCCAATTTCAGCACGCGGAGCGTGCGTCGCTCGAATTCTCCGTAACCCAGTGAATGCGCCATCCGGTCGTGGAGCAAATCGCCGGGCTTATTTCCTGAGCCGATGTCGTGAAGCTTAAGTTAGCTGTGCTCTAGCGAACCAGCATGCAAGGTGGGCTCTGGGTCAAAATTCACCGTGTGTGGCGCACAACCCGATTTCAGCTTCGCCCCGTCAAGCGTCACGAAGACGGGCGAGCGTCCGTGCCGTTTCCAAAACATCTATGCCGGCCGGTTGAGCTCGCGCCAGACCATCGCGACCTTCCGCCTTACGGTGCTTTCGTCCGGCGCGCTGTCATAATTTCGCTTCTGGAACCAATCCAACATTTCGCGCACGAGCTCGGCCTGTGTCGATGGAAGTCCTTGAATGAAGATTCGCCGCGTGAGCGCCACGAAGAACGTATCCCAATCGTAGCGGGGCGGTGCGCCTGGTCCCGGTGGTCGCCGGCGCAAAGCTTGCGGTTCTTGCGCATCACTGCCCTTGTGAAGCCCATGCGCTCGCTCAAAGCGCTCGATTTCCGCCCGTGTAACCAGAACATCGGGAGCCGTGACCACGATTCCATCGGCCGGCTCTCCGATCCATTCCCACTCCGTTTCGCCCTTTGCGCGCGCTCGGCGCACGGCAACTCTTTCCGATCTTGCTCCGTTGGGCCTGAACAATGGAAGCACGTCGATGGCGGCCACTTCGACGAGATCGCATAGAATTCGCGAAGACACGGTCTTTGTCGGCGGCACAGCGATTGACAATGCGAGCAAGCCATCAGCTGCCCAGCCGACGACGTCGATCGGCATGACGCCCCACCGGATTGCGATGTCGTTCAGCAAATGAAACGGGCGCGGCGGCAGGGCCATCTGCAAGCTCCTGACTACTACTCATACTCATTTCGGGGACCACACTTGAACGTTCACCCAGGACTTAGCTGTCTCCTTCTTCGATACGCCTGGACCACTTGTTTGAGATCCTGCCGCATGTCCGGCGGAAGGCGTCCGGCTTCCACGAATAGGTCGTCCAATCGCACGCCGAGGATGGCGGCGGCCTTTTCGACGAGCTCGTCGCGGGGCGGATTCTCCTGCTCGCGCTCGACCCGCGACCAATAGGCCGGCGACACGCCGAGCCGCTCCGCGAAATCGTTGAGCCCGATTCCCTCAGCGATTCTTTTGGCCCGCACGCTTGCACCAAAGCTCATGGCCACCTCCATCAGAGCGATGCGACGATGTGGCCACACTTGCGCAATCTAACCGACGTAAATGCCGAGGACACGCCGAACTCCTCGGCGAGCATGTCAGTGATCGCGCTAATGGCATCCGCGCCGGCCTCGCTCGCGATGACGGCGGGTGTCGATACGTTGCTCACGCCTTTCCAGTGCAGCGCGGTTCCAGCAATGGATGCGCAGCGCGCGAAGGCTTTGGCGAGTTGATAGGGCGGGACCAGGAAGGCGCCCATGAACTCGTCGGCCCGCCATTCACGCCAGTCAATCGGTACCGCTGTTCGATCATGGTCGCGTCGGCTGCGGAACGTCTGCCGCGCGCCGCCGCCCATGGCCGCCGGCATATCGAATACTGCATGCCCGAACTCGTGCGCCGCGGTCGATCGCCAGAGCTCGGGTTCGTCTACGAGGTCAGCATCGAGGCTGATCATCACGGCGGTTGGTGCCTCAGGGTCGTGTTCGCAGATCCCGAGGACCGGCAGGCCCTTCCCATCATGGACTTTGTGCGCGAGGTCCCAGAACACGCGCACTGTCCGGCCGTTGACCTGCAGCCGGCCTGTGCGGCGGGCGAAATCGGCAACGTCGATGGGCTTGGCCTGCCCCGCGAAAACCTGCTGGCGAAGCGCCGCGGCAATCCCTCGGATGGCTGCCGCTTTCATGGGACGGGGCTCTCCCGATGCGAAGGTCGGGTATGCGATCTCGATCATTTTCCTTCCCTGCCCTGCTTTTGTTGACCACTCGCTTAACAGTTATGTTCTTATAATGTTCTCAGACTGGTGTCGAATCCTTTTTGCCTGTTTCAGCCGCCGCGCCCAACAAAATACTGACGGGCCTATAGCAAACACCTGACTGTAAATATATTTCAGCTCTTCCCGCCCGTTTCCGCCCGTTTGCGCCTCAACAGGCGACCCCTCCCGATGCTCGTATTGGCCATCGCGAACGGACGAAATCGAACGGAAATGGTTCATGGACGGGCAAGAGCAAGAGGCAATCCCCACTGGCATCCCCGCCCTCCTTGATGGCTGGCTCTCGCGAGCCCAGATAGCGACGGAAATCGGCGTATCGGTCGACACGTTGCAGCGCTGGGAGACGCGTCGGATCGGCCCGCCCTGCGTGCGCATTGGCCGCAAGGTGCTCTACCGGGCCGACGCCTTCCGGGAGTGGCTGATCGCCCGTGAACGCGGCCCAGTCGCGGCAAAGGCCGCGCGTGGCGGAGGTGTGCGATGAGCGCCCTCCGGATCACCTGTCGCCGCGAGGCCCGCGCGCTCGCCGCTAACGCAGTCCTGCTCTCGTTCTTCGAACGCTTCGGCAAATTGCCCTCGTCCGATGATCGCCTGTGGGAGATCGATCCGTTCGAACGGCTCGATCTGATTGGCGACATCGAATTGAAGCTCGGCGCCGCCTTCCGCGATGTCGATATCGAATTCCTCGACGACGCAGATGACCTGATCCGGCGCGCCGCCTCCGCGCTCATGAGGGCGCAACGATGAACGCGTTCGCGCAACACGGCATCGAGCATCTGTCCGCATCGTCGCTCAATCTTTGGGCCGCGCAGCCGGCGCTGTGGACCATGGAGCGGCTGCTCGGCCGGCGCACGCCGCCCGGCGTCATCGCGGCACGCGGCAAGGCAGTCGAGCATGGCGTGCACCTCGGCTTGAGCAATCCGCGCCTCTCGATCGAGGACTGCATCGAAGGCGCCGAGCGCGAATTCAACCGACAGACGGCGCTAAGCGCCGACCCGCGGCGCGAGGACGAGCGCAAGAAATTGGCCGGCTGGGTGCGCGGCGCGCTAGCCGAGCTTCAGCAGTATGGCAGGCCCGATGGATACCAGGAGAAGATCGAGATCACGCTCGATGACGTTGCCGTTCCGCTCATCGGTTACATCGACTGGCGGTTCGCCAATCATGGCCTGATCGTCGACCTCAAGACAACCGAGCGATTCCCGTCGCAGATCGGCGATGCGCACGGCCGCCAGGGCGCCGTCTATGCCTCCGCCCACAGCAACTTCGGCATGCGATTTGCCTACGCGAAGCCCGCGCCCGGCAAGACCGACAAGCGCCAGGTCACCGTCTACGAAATGTCCGGCGATGACATCCGCCGCCATCTCTCAGCGCTGCGCGCCATCGCGCTCTCGCTCGGCAGATTTCTCGCTGTGTCGAACGACGCGCGCGAGCTCGCGGGCCTGATCGTCCCCGATTTCGATTCGTTCTGGTGGTCCGAGCCCGCCACGCGCGCGGCCGGGCGCGAAATCTTCGGTTTCTAAAACGACTCTCAACGCGAAAGGAGAAACGCAATGGGTCTCAATATCGGTGGTTCCGGCATCATCAAGCCATACGTCAAATACAATGCCAAGGCGGACAAGTGGTTCGTGCGCTCGCCGGAAGGCGGCGATCAGGAGATCGCGCGCCCGACCTTCCTGCTTGATCTGAAGAACATCCGCACCGGCTGGCTGCGCTTCCGCGAAGGCCAGGCGCCGGAGCGCGTAATCGATCCCTCGCTTGATCGCGCGGCGCCAAGCCCGGGCGAGGATTTCAAGCGCGGCTTCGTCGTTACCGCGTACAGCCCGAAGTTTTTCGGCGGCGCGGTCGAGTTCTCGTCGGCCTCAATCCATCTCTCGAACGCCATCCGCGAGATTTACGCCGCGTTCGAGGAGAACGGCGCCAAGACCGAGAACCGCGGCAAGGTGCCGGTCGTTGCCTGCACCGGCTCCGAGCCGATGAAGGACAAGTACGGCACCAACTACCGCCCGAAGCTCGACATCGTGAAGTGGGTCGATCGCCCCGCCGATTTCGCGGACGAAAGCCCGGTCGATGACGTGGACGTGTGGAAAGGCACCGCGCCCGCTGCCGCAAAGCCCGCGCAGCACGTCGCGCCCCCGCCGGCCAAACCGGCGGCCGAGCCGCTCTCCGAGCCGCTGTTCTGATGCAACGCCGGCGGGCCTTCGGCTCGCCGCCACGCGATCCGCGCAATGGAAACGTCGAACGTCCAGCCCATGATCGAGCCCGACGCCGAACAGATGCGCCGCCATGTGGCGCACCTGTTCGAGGGCTTTCTCGACGGCTGCCATGAAGGGCGGATCGAGCTTGCCTGGACCGACGGGCGCGACGGGCGGCTCCGCCATGCGGCGATCTTCGGTACCGATGAACTCGATCAGCTGGTCGCGCGCGCGGTTGCCGAAAACCGCAAACCTAAGCAGAACGTCTATATCGGCCAGGCGCTGCGCAAGCCCGGCATCCCGCCGTTCGGCCGCTGCAAGGACGAGGACTTCTTTGCGCTGACCGCGTTTTACGTCGACATCGACGACGACGTAACCGCCACCGCTACCGTCAATTATCGCCATCGCGGCTGCCCGCCGACCGCGGTCGTGGTCACCGGCCGTGAGCCGCATGTGCGCGCGCAGATGCTCTGGCGGATCGACCGGCCGGAACGCGATGCGCAGGCCTCGCGCCTGCAGAACCTCACGCTGGCCGAGGCGCTCGGCGGCGACACCAGCGTGGTCAATCCAAGCCGCGTCATGCGGCTTGGCGGCTCGATTGCCTGGCCGGTGAAGGATGGCCGCGTCATCGAGCGCACGGAGTTTCTGACCTTCGACGATGGCCGGCCGAAAACCTACCTACCGGAGCAGATCGCGAAGGCATTTCCGCCGGTGCAGGCGTCGCTCGCATCGGCGGCGGCTCCGTCTAAAAACACGGATAGGACCGAACCGCCGCCGCGGACCTCGCTGCAGATCGGTTCGTCCGAGCTATCCGTCGAGGCCTGTCTTGCCCGCATTCGAGCCGGCGACCGCTGGCACGACAACCTCGTTTGCCTCACCGGCCACTGGATAGCGCGCGGCTGGTCGGATGCCGAAATCCTCACCGCGGCCGAGGCCTTGACGCTGCCAGGCTACACGGTCGGCCAAACGCGACGCGAAGTCGGATCGATGATTGGCGGCGGTCGTCGCAAGTGGGGCATTGAGAATCCCGCGCACGCGCTCGAGGAAGCGTCGCGCATCGATCTTCTGGCATGGACCGCCGACCGCTACGCCGGCGAGGCAAGGCCGATCGCATGGCTGTGCAAAGGCACGATACCGCTCGGTATCCCCGCGCTGATCGCCGCCATGGGCGGGCTCGGCAAGAGCTACATTGCCCTTGATCTCGGCTTGCAGGTTGCCGCCGGCGTTGCCGGGCTGGAACAGCCGCGCCGGATTCTTGGTGGCCGGATCGCGATCGAAGGCACCGCCGCCATCATCACCGCCGAGGACAGCTTCGATGCCGTCCACCGGAGGCTTAACCGGATCGACCCCACCTTTCGGCGGCTGCGTCATCCCAAGCGGCTTATCGTGTTGCCGCTGCCGGACGCCGGTGGCCCAAGGCCGCTGATCGCAAGCGACGGCAGGGCGCTGGCGCGGACGCCTTTCTTCAACGACCTCAAGCTTCAGCTCGTGCAACTGTCCGAACTGCGGCTGGTCGTGATCGATCCGTTGCAGGCATTTGTGCTCGCCGACGTGAACGCCGATCCGGCCGCTGCGCAGTTCCTCTGGTCGGCCATGGCCGAGCTTGCCGCCGCGACCGGCGCCACCGTCCTGCTCACCCATCACATGCGCAAGGACGGCATGCTGCGCATTGCCGACGGCGACGAGGCGCGCGAGGCGATCCGCGGCACCACCGCGCTCGTTGATGGCGCCCGGCTCGCTTATGCGCTGTGGAAGCTCGATGATGAAACGGCGCGTCCTCTCTGCAACGCGCTTCAGATCCCATTCGAGCGAGGGCGCATCGTCCGCGGCGCGGTGGTCAAGGCCAACGACGAGGCCGACCACAACGCGCACACCTACACCCGGGAGGACAGCGGGCTTCTCGTCCAGCTCGAGAGCGAACCGAACGCCGCCTCCGAGCCCGAGTTCACGATGGCGCAAGCGCGTGAAGTGCTGAAGGAGATCGATCGGCGCTTTAAGGACGGATCGCCGTTCAGCCACGCGCCGCAGGCCGGCTCCCGATACCTCGGTCACTACCTCGCGCGGCGATACCGGATGACCAAGAAGGCTGCCGCCAACCTGATCGCGGATTGGCTGAACAACGGTGTCGTCGGCATCGAGGAGTGCAATCGAAAGAAGAACCTCATGGGCCTCAAGGTGCTGCAATGGCTGTGATCATCCGTGGCGACGAGGGCGAAGATGCCCCTCGCAAGTCATTGATTTCTTTGGGGCGAAGGTCGGCGAAGCAGTTGGCGAAGGCGCGAAAAAGCACCTCGCAAGTGTTTGATTTCATTTGGCGAAGGTTGGCGAAGGTCGGCGAAGAAGAGAACCCCCATACCCCCTATGCGCGTCGCCGCCGCGGAACGGCGCGCCGCGTATCGGGTTTTAGGCGTCGCATCGGGGCTGCGCCATGAGGCGCGCGGCGCGAGCCTTGAGCCCGATGGCCGCTGCGATGGCGCCCTCGGCCTATCGCATTCGGTCGATGGTCGATGGCCTCGACCAGGTGGCTCTTACCATGGAACGCAAGTGGGGCGTCGGCCGCCTGCGGCTGCTCGTCTCGGATTTCCTGCGCGCCAAGTTCGACGAGCAGAAGGACCGGCTCGACGCAGCCCTGCAGTCCGGGGAAGAACGCTTCGTCGCGGCACAGATCGAAGGCATGCGACGCGCATGGCAAGCGCTCGATCGCGCGGCTCACGAGGCCGGCGCGTTACAGCTCGCGCCGCAGGTCTGGGAATGCGTGCTGCCCTCAACCGGCGAGGTCATCTCGCTCGTGCGCAGCGCCGAGGAAGCCCACCACGTCGCGCGCGAAGGTCGCGTGTTCACCGTCGGCGAGGTCGCGATCCTGATCGAAGCGCTCGGCGATGGCGTCCTCAACGTCAAGCAGAAATTTCCTGGCGCGGCCGTCGCTGGCATCCGCCGCAAGCCGCCCGCCGACTGGGAACGCGGCGATGAGATTCCGTTTTGAGGAGGTCCAAGTGATAGCGACAAGTTTGCCTGCGGCGAGTAACGAGATTGTCCCGCCCGCCGTCACCTTGGGCTCGCGCGCCATCCTGTCGCTCGATCTCGGCACAACCACCGGGTGGGCGATGCAGCTTGCCGGCGGCATGATCGAAAGCGGCACCACCTCGTTTCGGCCGAGCCGCTACGACGGCGGCGGCATGCGCTACCTGCGTTTCCGGGGATGGCTTGCCAACCTCGCCGCGGATGCCGCCGGGATCGAAGCGATCTATTTCGAGGAGGTGCGCCACCACAACGGTACCGATGCCGCGCATCTCTACGGCGGCTTCCTCGCGACGCTCACCGCCTGGTGCGAGCAGAACAACATTCCCTACGAAGGCGTTCCGGTCGGCACGATCAAACGTCACATCACCGGCAAGGGCAACGCGGACAAGGGCGCTGTCGTTGCCGCCGTCCGCGCGCGCGGCTTCAACCCCGCCGACGACAATGAGGCCGATGCCATCGCAATCCTGCTCTGGGCCATCGACACCCATGGAGGCGTGCGATGACACGCGCGCGTCTTCCTGATCGGCGCGCCGCCGAGACGATCGAGATCGAGCACGCCGGCATGCGCTTCACGGTGACGATCGGTTTCTATCCGGACGGTCGGCCCGGTGAAGTCTTCGTGCACGGCACAAAGACCGGCTCAACGCTCGATGCGTTGCTCAACGACGCCTGCGTTCTCGTGTCGTTGCTCATGCAGCACGGGATCGAGCCGAGGGAGTTCGCAACCAGCATGGGGCGGCTCGGTAGCGCCGAAGCGGCATCGGTCATCGGCGCGGTGGTGGACCTTGCGGCGGCAGCGAGCCCGCATGGCTACCAAGCGAGCGAGGCGCAGCCATGAGGTGGATGCCCAAGGGCTACGGCGGCAAGCGCGCCTCGCCCGAGCAGGTCAAGCAAAGCGGCTGGCGCGACCAGAAAATCCTCGTCGTGAGCGAGGATGATCACCGCCTCACCTGGCCCGAGCGCGAGTTCGTCCGGCAGATCGGCGAGAAGCTCTACGGCAAGCGCGAGGAGGCCTCGCGATGACCGATGCACGCTGGACGGCGTCCATGGTTGAGGCGCGTTTTGAGGAGGCAGCCTTCACGCTGCGCCGCCTGCCCGACCGTCGCGTGCCGGGGTATTTCAACACGTGGCCGCAGGTCGTGCGCAGCGCCTACGAAGCTTTCGGCTGGGAACGCGCGCGCATGCCGCGCATTGCGCCCTCGCCCGAAGCGATCAGCCGCATGGAGGAGACCTTCACTTGGCTCGCGTGGCTTGAGCCGGATGACGCGCGCATCGTGTGGCTTCGCGCCGAGAACGTTCCATGGAAGCCGATTTGCTGGCGTGTCGGATTATCGCGCAAGACCGCGTGGCAACGGTGGGTCGCCGCTCTCCAAACCGTGGCGAGCCGGCTTTCGACCGCGCCAAAACGGACGAATGCGAATCGAGATTCAAAGGGCATTGCCGCAAATCGTTGCAATGGACCGCGCGAACACCGCGCCTAGGCGGAAACAAACCGCGCAACTTGTTGAACTTCGGGCGTGACATCCGAAACAGATTTCGGCAATTTTCCTGGCATGATCGCGGAACGCGCGTCCGATGCGGTCGCCTGCGGCGCCCGCGTGGCTTAGGTTCTTTCCGGCGCCGCTTATATGCGGGCGGCAAAGGCCCGATTTATCGCCAGCGTTAGCAGTGAAATCCGGTTGCGCACCCTGAAGGTGCGCACTCTCCAGGGTGCGCAGGTGCGCGGTGCGCAGCGCTCAAATTGATCCATGGACCTGAAGATCGAGACGCGACCGGTCGATCGACTGATCCCCTACGTCCGGAACGCCCGAACGCATTCGGAGGAACAAGTCTCCCAGATCGCCGCCTCGATCGCCGAATTCGGCTTCGTCAACCCGCTGCTGATCGGCGCCGATGACATGGTCGTTGCCGGCCACGGACGCCTGCTCGCGGCGCGGCGACTCGGCATGACCGAGGTGCCCGTGGTCGTGCTCGACCACCTGAGCGAAGCGCAGCGCCGTGCGCTTGTCATCGCCGACAATAAGATCGCTGAGAACGCCGGCTGGGACGAACAGCTGCTGCGCGCTGAACTTGCGACGCTGCGCGAGCAGGATTTTGACCTTGACCTGCTTGGCTTTGCCGAGGCCGAGCTTGGCACCCTGCTCGACGCGATCGACGTCGATACGGGCGCTGCGGAAACGCAATCTGGCGCGCCTTCCACCGAAGGAAATCCGCCATCACAGACGCTCGCCGAGCGTTTCGGTATCCCACCGTTCTCGGTGCTCAATGCCCGCGAAGGCTGGTGGCAGAACCGCAAGCGCGCCTGGATTGACCTCGGCATCCGCTCTGAGCTTGGCCGCGGCGCCCCGATCGGCGGCGCGCCAATGCCGATTGACCGCGCCAAGTCGAACGAGACAGCGAGTTTTCGCGACCAGGACAAGCTGAACGCGATCCAGGCGCAAAAGCGTGGCAAGCCAACCGCAGCACCGGGCGGCTCGCCGCTGCCGGCCGCGGACTATTCGAAATCGAAGGCACGCGGCGACGGCCGCGGCAAAGCCATTGGTGATGCCTGAACAAAAGCCCGCCATTCCCGGAGGCGGCGGCGGGCGTGGCGCGTGGGCCAAGTTCGATCAAGAACGACGGGAGCGAATGGTTGCGCGATCGGAAAACCTAACCTTCGTGAAGGGCAGCCGCGATCCGGACGCGCTGGACCCGGTCAGCGCCGCAATCCTCGAAGTCGGCTCGACCGGTACGTCGATCTTCGATCCGGTCCTGTGCGAAATCGCTTATCGCTGGTTCTGCCCGCCGCAAGGCGCGGTACTCGACCCGTTCGCCGGCGGCTCGGTGCGCGGCATCGTGGCGTCGAAGCTTGGCCGCGCATACACCGGCATCGATCTACGTGCCGAACAAATTGAAGCCAACCGCGCGCAAGCCGAGCAGATCTGCGGCGACCCGATACCGCAATGGATCTGCGGCGACAGCCGCGAGGTCATTCCGGCGCTCGCCCAGAACGGTCTCCCGCCACGGCTCGATTTTATCTTTTCATGTCCGCCCTACGCCGACCTTGAGGTCTACAGCGACGATCCGCGCGACCTCTCAACGCTTGATTACAACGAATTCCGAGCGGCCTACGCGGGCATAATCAAGGGCGCATGCGCGCTGCTGAAGTCTGATCGGTTCGCGTGCTTTGTTGTCGGCGATGTCCGCGATCGACAGGGCTTCTACCGGAATTTTCCGGGGCACACGATCGAGGCTTTCGAGGCTGCCGGGCTGCGGCTCTACAATGAGGCGATCCTGGTGACGGCCGTTGGCTCGTTGCCGATCCGCGCCGGCAAGCAATTTGCCACCACGCGTAAGCTCGGCAAAACGCATCAACAGGCCTATATCTTCTGCAAGGGTGACCCACGCCAGGCTACCGAGACGATCGGCGAGGTCGAGTTCGGCGATATCGAACCGGGAACGAGCGAAGCCGCTGAACTATCCGGAGTTACCGAGCTATGACGCCGCCTGTTGTCCGCGAATACGATGGAATCCTCGTCGTCCGCGATGATCTTTACCCGGGTGGCACCAAAGCTCGCTTCCTTCCGATACTGTTCGAGAACGCCGACGAGGTTGTTTACGCTAGTGCCGCAGAAGGCGGCGCGCAGACAGCACTTGCGACCGTCGCGTCACAGCTCGGCAAGCGCGCCACCATTTTTGTCGCGAAGCGCGCAGAGCCGCATCCACGCGCGCTGATGGCGAAGCGACTTGGCGCCAAGATCATGCAGGTCTCGCCGGGCTATCTCAGCACCGTGCAAGCGCGCGCCCGCGAGTACAGCCTCCAGGTCGGCGCAAAACTTGCGCCGTTCGGCGTCGACATGCCGGAGGCGATTGAAACAATCGCGGCAACGGCGCGGTCTATCGATATCGAGCCGGACGAGATCTGGTGCGCATCAGGCTCCGGCGTGCTGGCACGCGCGCTGGCGACGGCTTGGCCGGATGCGCGCCGGCATGTCCTCCAGGTCGGCCGCAAGTTGGAGCCGGACGAAGTCGCGGGAGCGACGATCCACGTCTGCCCGTTGGCGTTCGGGCGCGAGGCAAAGAGCAAGCCGCCCTTCCCGAGTGATCCACACTACGACGCCAAGGCCTGGGAGCAATGCGCGGCCCGGAAGGGTCCGGGCCGCGTGTTGTTCTGGAACGTCGCTGGACCGGCGGGGCTTTAACGACAGCGTCTGCTCTTGTTCGGTTCGACACCGGATGCCGACCGGCGCTGCGAGACACGATCGGACAACTGGCGCACGGAAGCAGAGCACGCTTCTGCATTGCCTATCATTCAGTTTGGACCGATCGTCTTGATCAGGCGTCCTTGGCTAATGAACGCGTAGTGTCCGGTGCCGACGCTGCCAATCATTAGAGCCTCCGCGACCGGCTCCGCGACTTCCCCAACTGCGCCCCAATCAACGATAAAATTCGCGCCTGTGCCCGCGCGAACATCCTTTTGCGGAATGAATACCTCAATTGTACCGAACGGCCTTAGCGCGATCGGTTGCTGCAGGTAGCTTTCGACCAAGTGACCGGCCGTGTTGAAATAGGCAATACGCTTCAGAACAAGGAGCTTATCCTTCGACGCATTGTGAATGCTCAACGTGACCGAAAAATCGGCGCGCAGCTGGCCCGGAACAACGGAAACGCTCGAATAAGCGGGAACATAAATAGAACCCGTTACCGATAATGTTTGTTTTGGCACCTCTGCCAGCGACGCCGAGAATGTTTGTTCGATGTTACGTGTGGTTTGCGCCGCTGCGGAAACCTGGTGGCTGAAAAACCACGCGACCCACAACAACGCGACGACGGCAATCTTGATTTTCGACATTGATTCCCCCGGGCGGCCGTGAACGACTCCTAAAATATAATCGAAATTGCAAACCGCGCGAAGGCGCCCAATCCAGACCGAAGCGGTTTTCGCTCTCGCCAATTCGTTTTCGATCGGAGTAAATTGTCCAACTCTATCCGATTGTATGAGGGTGGGTCCCCGGGGAGGATTTCTGGCACCAACGATCAACATCGAAGCGTATAGTGATGCGCTCGTCGTTCTTGGCACGGCCGGCATTGTCGTTCCAATTATGCGCCGATGGGGGCTTAACCCCGTGCTCGGCTACCTTGCGGCGGGGGCGCTCCTTGGACCGTTAGGCTTGGGCTCGCTCATTGGAACGTTTCCATTTCTTTACTGGGTCACCGTCGTTGACGCCAAGAACGTAGCAGGCATCGCCCAACTGGGCGTTGTCTTCCTATTATTCCTGATCGGCATGGAGCTATCGTACGAGCGTTTGAAGGCCATGCGTCGGCTGGTGTTCGGCCTCGGCAGCCTGCAGATCATGCTGTCGACAGCTTTTATCGGCGGTATAGCTGTAATGCTCGGCGCCGCACCTGCTGTTTCAATCATCCTCGGGGCATGCCTGGCGTTGTCCTCAACCGCGATTGTGGTGGAGGTCCTCTCTAACCAAGGCCGCCTAGCGACGACTGCCGGCCGCGCCAGTTTCTCCGTTCTGCTGGCGCAGGACCTCGCGGTAGTCCCGATCCTGGTCTTTGTATCCATTCTGGGGAGTGGCACGAGCAGTTCGCTTGTGACCAGCTTGGCGTTGGCGCTGCTGAATGTGAGTATCGCGGTCGGCGCGATCATTGTGGTCGGTCGTCTGTTTCTGCGACCCCTGTTCCGTCTTGTCGCATCCGCCGGTGTCAACGAGCTATTTGTGGCGGCGGCTCTGTTCGTCATCATCGGTACGGGCGTGATCGCAGCCATGGCGGGAATGTCCATGGCGATCGGAGCCTTTGTCGCAGGTCTATTGCTCGCTGAGACCGAGTTTCGCAAAGCCATCGAAACGACAATCGGGCCCTTCAAGGGACTATTGCTTGGCTTGTTCTTCTTTACCATGGGCATGAACCTCGATGTTCGCGAGCTTATCCACCAGCCATGGTTACTCTCCGTATCGGTCATCGGTCTGATCGGCGTCAAATCCATCTTGCTTACAGGCCTAGCGCGTGTATTTCGCATCCCCTGGTCTGCGGCGATCGAGACGGGGCTTCTGCTCGGCCCCGGTGGCGAGTTTGCATTCGTCGGGATTGCCATGGCATCAGCGCTCGGGCTGATTAAGGCCGAGGTTTCGAGCTTCGCTCTGGCTGCGACTTCGATCACTATGGCGCTGATTCCATTACTGTCCCACGTCGCTCGTCAATTGGCGCCGGAGTTTGCGGATCACAAAATACTTGCCCCAGAGCTTGCCGTCGCGCCGAGGAGCGGTCGTGGACATGCGATCGTCGTAGGCTATGGCCGTGTCGGACAGGTTGTGTGCTCGATGCTTGAGCGGCACAACATTGCTTATATTGCTGTTGATCATGATGCTGAAACTGTTCCGCAACATAGACGCAGTGGGCGCGAGGTCTACTATGGCGACGCGACACATCCTGAATTCTTGAAAAGTTGCGGCCTTGCCGAGGCTAGAGCGGTAATAGTCACGGTGGCCGCAGCGGCAGCCATCGACGAAATCGTGAGACAGGTGCGCACACTGAGATCGGATATCGTTATCGTCTCTCGTGCTCGTGACGCGGCTCATGCCCGCCACCTCTATACGATCGGCGTGACCGACGCCGTCCCGGAGACCATCGAGGCAAGCTTGCAGTTGTCAGAAGCAACGTTGATTGGACTGGGGTTGCCAACTGGGCTGGTTATCGCGTCGGTGCACGAAAAGCGCGACGAGTTTCGACGTGCGCTGCAGCGGGCTTCTGGACGCACAGGAAACGATATTTTGCCTTCGACCTGAACGACAACACAGATGACCGAGCGAAAGCGATGTTCGTATAACGGCATCTGCGTCCCGCGTGTAGAAATCTAACGCAAGAGCAATGCGCGGCCCGGAAGGGTCCAGGCCGCGTATTGTTCTGGAACGTCGCTGGACCGGCGCAGCCCTAACGAGGCGCTTGGGCCTCAAGCGCGATAACGCAGAGGTCGCGGTAGCGCGCAATGGCCTTCGGGCTCGAGCTGACCGGGTTGATCTCGAAAGCGCGGAGGCCTTTCAAGTCCCCTGCCTTGGCGAGCTCCACCACGTTCGCGAGCTTGTTGCGAAACCTCTTGTGCGTCTCCGCGCTGAAATCCGGCGGCTCAGGCAGCTTGCCTTCGCGCGCCGCCGTCTCGATCGCGGCGCGTTTACCGAGCGGTCGCGTCGTAGCTGGCTCCTGTTTCGCAGTAGCCTTCTTGGCTTTTTTGCTCGCCGCCGGCTTAGTGGCACGCTTAGCAGTCGGTTTCTTTTTGGCCTTGGTCTTCATCAGATCCTCCGTGTTTGACAACGTTGCGGTGGTGACGAGGCCCGATCGACCGTCGGCCGTGACGCCGTAGATGAGCGGGCGCCTGCCGTTCGGATGCATGGCGACCAGGCGGTCCGCCTTGGCACGCGCTTCTTCAAGCGTCTCCGCGGTATCGGTCGCGTAGCGGCCAACGCCAAGGAAGAGAGCGATGTCGAAACGCACGGCCGCCGCGACGATGTTCGCGTTCGCGACATCGGCGGGATGCGGCTTGCGATTGCGTGCCATGAGCGGGCTCCACCGGTTGATCGGGACAGCCGCAGTCAGGCTCGACCACGCGGTAACAGCAACTGGAGACGGGCTGCTCTCTGAGCATGTCGGGAGAACGAGAGCAGCATGGGACTCTCGCGCAGGGCCTATGCCCGCCACCGCGGGGTCGCCGAGAACGCGGTCCGCAAGGCGATCGCTTCGGGTCGCATCGAGCTTGAGCCTGACGGCACGATCGATCCGGTGAAGGCCGATTTGGCCTGGGCCAAGCGGACCGACCCCGCGCAGCAGCGCGCGCGAACGGCCAAGGCATCGCCCACGTCCGAAGCGCAACTGCCTTCGCGATCAGCGGAAACAATCAAGCCCGTTCCGGCAGCGGCGGTTGAAGCAGTTCGCGACACATTGCGCGAGGCAGGCGAGCCGCCGACAGCCGGCGGCATGAACTATGTCACCGCGCGCACCGCGAACGAAGTCATCAAGGCGCAGGAACGGCGGCTTCGCCTCGGCAAGCTCAAGGGCGAGCTAGTCGACCGCGCCAAGGCGACTACCACCGTGTTCATGCTGGCGCGGCGCGAGCGCGACGCCTGGGTGCAATGGCCGGCGCGTGTCGCCGCGCTGATTGCCGCCGAGCTCGACGTCGATGCGCATCGCATGGAAACCGTCCTCGACAAGCATGTCCGACAGCACCTGGCCGAGCTCTCGGACATCCGGGTCGAGCTCCGCTGAAAGCTATGACGGCGAAGCCGACATCGTCCGCGCGTGGTCGCGTGGCTTATCGCCCGACCCGGCGCTGACAGTCTCGGAATGGTCAGACCGCTATCGCATCCTGTCGTCACGGGCGGCATCGGAAGCGGGTCGCTATCGGACGAGCCGCACGCCCTACATGCGCGCCATCATGGACGCGCTCTCGCCGTCGCACCCCGCGCGCCGGATCGTGTTCATGAAGGCGGCGCAGGTCGGTGCCACCGAAGCGGGCAACAACTGGATCGGCTACTGCATCCACCAGGCGCCGGGGCCGTTCCTCGCCGTCCAGCCGACCACCGATCTTGCCAAGCGTTTGTCGCAGCAGCGCATCGAGCCGCTCGTCGAGGAATGTCCCGAACTGCGGGAGCTGATCCTGCCGGCACGC